>Ga0209107_10000244_pt1 | contig 33225 bp, 22 predicted proteins | sample LakErihyJuly2011_2_FD_187460 | JGI IMG/M metagenome (GOLD analysis project Ga0209107, IMG submission 187460) | Freshwater microbial communities from dead zone in Lake Erie, Canada - CCB hypolimnion July 2011 (SPAdes) (version 2) | ecosystem: Environmental > Aquatic > Freshwater > Lentic >...
AATTTACGGAACAAGCATTGGCAAGATTGGCTCAAATTCATATAAAATCAAATGATTTTGAGAAGTTGATTCCAGTTTTAAAGCGATTGGAAACGGAAGCTGATTTTCCTCAAAACATCACATTTGCACAAGCTAATTTGATGAAAACGTATTACGAACAAAAGGATTATGTGAACGCTGTGGTTTATGCGGACAAGGTTTTGAATAACCCGAAAACAGACGATAAAGTAAAAAGTGACGCACAAATCATCGTGGCTCGTTCGGCTATAAATTCTAATGATGAACCTAAAGCGCGTCTGGCTTACGCCAAATTATTGACACTTGCAAAAGGGGAATTGGCTGCTGAAGCTATATATTATGATGCTTATTTCAAAAATAAAGATGCGAAATTTGAAGATTCCAATACCGTAGTTCAAAAATTAACTAAGGATTATTCGGGCTATAAATATTTTGGTGCAAAAGGATTGGTTGTTATGGCGAAAAACTTTTATGGATTGAAAGACAGTTTCCAAGCGACGTATATTTTGGATAGTGTCATTAAGAATTTCACTTCATTTCCTGATGTTGTAGAAGAAGCACAAAAGGAATTAGATGTTATTAAAACGGAAGAAGCCAAGACGAATTCGTCGATAATTAAATAGACGAAAAGATAATAGACGGATAGATAATAGACAGTTAGAAATTGATAAAATGTTTTTTAATTTAAGGTAGATACAAATAAAATATGAGCGAATTTAAAAGACATAATTTTAAAAAACTAAAGATTTGGCAAATGGCAATGGAATTAGCAAAGGAAATTTTTAAGATATCAGCGAGTTTTCCAAGTTCAGAAAAATTTGGATTAGCGAGTCAAATGAATCGATGTTCTGTTTCTATGCCATCTAATATTGCTGAAGGTTCAAGCCGGACAAATAAATCTTTCAGTCATTTTATCGATATTTCATTAGGTTCGTCATTTGAACTTCAAACGCAATTGATATTGGCAAATAGTCAAAAATACATAACGGATGAATCATCGCAATATATTGAGAATAAAATAGAAGAATTTCAAAAAGCAACAATGTCATTTCAAAATACATTAAACAAATAATTTATGTCAAAAAAAACCATATTTACCAGTCCATTATCTCTTCGTCTATCATCTTTTAATCTTTCTCTATTGAGTCTATCATCTCTTCGTTTATCATCTTTTCGTCTTCGTCTATTATCTTTTAGTCTACTTTTAGTTTCTCAATTTTCCTTTTCCCAAAAGAAAGACGAAAACATTGGAACTGAAGTTGTAAACGTGGTAAAACCATACACGCCAACCATTTCAGATGCTTTTAAAGTTAAGGAAACACCCGCTTTAGAAGATGAAGACAATACTAAAAAGGAAGTGATTACATACTCGATTTTTTCTTTTCCGGTGGCTTCTACTTTCACGCCTTCAAAGGGGAGAGCTGCAAATGTGGACAAATCAGAATCGGACAAATTATTCAAAAATTATCTGACGTTGGGCTTTGGAAATTATACCACGCTAAATGCGGAACTTTTCGTGACAGAAAACATCAGCGATACGGAATATGTTGGAGGAATGTTACGCCATCTTTCGTCTCAAGGCGGAATAAAAGGTGTTGCATTGGATGATAAATTTTACACGACTTCTTTGGATTTAACCTACGGAAATCAACAGAAAAAATTGACTTGGAATGCTGATTTAGGATATCAAAACCAAGTATATAATTGGTATGGTTTGCCTGATAATTTTTCCCCAATTTTAATTGACGGAATCAATCCGCAACATACGTTTCATAATTTTTATGCAGGTGCGAAATTCAGTTTAAATGATAGTTTTTTCAAGGAAGGAAGCATAAAATTCAATCGCTTTTGGGATGCACGAGGTTCGTCTGAAAATAGATTTTATGTAAAACCGTCTTTTGAATTTGATGCATTTGATGAAAAAATTAAAACCAATTTTATAGTTGATTATTTGGGTGGAAGTTTTGAAAAGGACTTTTTTACGACGAAAGCTATAAAATACGGATACACCAATTTCGGAGTTCATCCAAGTGTGGTAATCAATAAAAATGATTGGTCGATAAATGCGGGAGCTGCTGTTTTTTATAGCATTGACAATGAAAACAGTAAAAATAAATTGTTCGTTTATCCGCAAATAAATGCTTCCTTGAAAGTAGTGGGCGATTTTATGATTTTCTACACAGGCGCAGAGGGAAGTTTGGATCAAAATTCTTATCGCGATTTCTCAAATGAAAATCCATATATTTCACCAACATTAGCGATTGCGCCAACTGACAAACAATATGATATTTTTGTTGGATTGAAAGGTAAATTAGCAAGTGCGGTGAGTTATACTATTAGAGGTTCTTTTCAAAACGAGAAAAATAAAGCTCTTTTTTTGAACAATGAATTTAATATGTTTGCAACAAATACAGAAAGTTATCAGTTTGGAAATTCTTTAGGAGTTGTTTATGATGATTTGAAAACGGTGCGCTTTTTTGGTGAATTAAATGCTGATTTATCAAAGAAAATATCTTTCGGAATTAACGGGACTTTTAGTAGTTATTCAACTCATAATCAAGAAGAAGCTTGGAATTTACCTTCTTTAAAATTGGGTTCTAATTTAAATGTAACAATCACTAAAAAGTGGTACGCTGGTGCAAATGTGTTCTTCGTTGGAGAAAGAAAAGATATTGTTTATATTCAAAGCCTAATAGCTGTTTTTCCACCAGAATATTATCCAGAAACAACAACTTTAAAAAGTTATTTAGATGCGAACTTACACGCTGGATACAAACACAGCGAGCGTTTAACAGGGTTTTTGAAATTGAATAATATAGCAAATCAAGCCTACCAAAAATGGTTGAATTATCCTGTTCAAGGATTTCAAGTTGTTTTGGGAGCAAATTACAAGTTTGATTTTTAAAAAGGTTCAAAGAGAAGAAGGTTCAAAGGGGCAAAGTTCAAAGCGGAATAGGTTTAAAGTAATTTCTACATTGTTTATAACGTTTTATCCTCAAAGATTAGAAACCTTTGTACCTTTGCAACTCAAAACCGCTGCAACTAAAATAAATGACTTTCAAACAAAAAATCCATCAGCATTATACCCAACAAGTCCAAGACAAAATTGATGTTTTTCGGGACATGATTTTGGCATTGACCGAAGATTCTAAGAATGATGCCAAAGGATCTGCGGGTGACAAACACGAAACAGCGTTGTCAATGATGCATTTAGAACAGGAAAAACTCAATTACAAACTCAAAGAAGTTTTAGACCAAAAAGCAGTTTTAGATAAAATAGATCCTTCTTCATTACATACAACAATTGCTTTGGGAAGTTTGGTTCAAGCCAATGGAATCTTTATTTATGTGAGTTTGGCGCTCACAAAAATCAATATCGAACAATTAAATATTATTGCTTTATCGCCACAATCACCATTGGGGACTAAATTAATGGGTAATAAAGTGGGTTTTGAGTTTGAAATTAATGCTACAAAGTACCTCATAGAAAGCATTTCTTAACACCGATTTTTACAATCTATAACTTTATATATAGATTTTACCTGTTTTTAATTTCATTTTTATACAAAAATACAATTTTATGTTTATTATTATAACTAAATAATTCTATTTGGTTTTAATAAGGAATCATTATGCTCAAATTTGCAGAAGTAAAAAAGTATATTATGTGTGGAATTTTAGCCATTATTGGAAAAGGAAAAGAAGAAGAGTTAGTAAAAAAACTTTCTAAAAGAATGTCGCATCGCGGACCTGATGAAAGTGATTTACATGTAACAGAAAACGGACATATTTTGAGCCACGAACGCTTGTCGATTATAGATTTGCATTCGGGAAGACAACCAATTCAAGGGTCAAATACGGCTTGGATGGTTCATAATGGTGAAATTTATAACCACCAAGAATTGAGAGATGGTATTTTGAAACACCATACTTTCAGAACCAAATCAGATTCGGAAGTTATCGTGCATTTGTATGAAGAATTTGGATATGATTTTTGTAATATGTTGGATGGAGATTGGGCATTTGTAATTGTAGATGGCGACGATTATATAGCGGGTCGTGATCCAATGGGAGTGAAACCATTGTATTATGGTTTGGATGAAAGAGGTCGGACCTATTTTTCATCTGAAATGAAACCAATTGCCGACCAATGCAAAACGTTTTCTACATTTCCCCCAGGTCATTATTATACAGAAAAAACAGGATTTGTAAAATATTACAACCCAGAATATGAAGATTATTTAAAAGCAAATCACGAATTGGATTTGGATTTAATCAGAACTTCATTAACAGAAGCCACTCGCAAAAGATTAATGAGTGATGTACCAATTGGTGTATTGCTTTCAGGAGGTTTGGACTCATCATTGACATCGGCAATAGCCTCAAGATTATTAGCGGAAAGTGGCAAAAAATTACATTCTTTTTCAATAGGTTTAGATGAAAGTGCGCCTGATGCAATGGCAGCACGAAAAGTCGCTGAATATTTAGGAACAGAACACCACGAAATCCATTTTACAATTGAGCAAGGAATTGAAATTTTAGACAAGTTGGTTTGGCATTTAGAAACCTACGATGTGACTTCAATTCGTGCTAGTACGCCAATGTATTTTTTGTCAAAAGCAATCACTGATTTGGGAATAAAAGTGGTATTATCTGGAGAAGGTGCCGATGAAATTTTTGGAGGTTATTTGTATTTTAGAAACGCACCATCAACGGTAGATTTTCAAAAAGAAACCATTGAAAGAGTTCAAAAATTATTCACTGCCGATTTATTAAGAGCCGATAAATCTACAATGGCGCACGGATTAGAAGCTAGAGTTCCTTTTTTAGATAAAGAATTTTTGAATGTAGCGATGTTAATCAAAGCGGAAGAAAAGCAGCCAAAAACCTATGACGGAAAAGAAAAATACATTCTAAGAAAAGCATTTGACACACCCGACAATCCATATTTACCAGCTGAAGTTTTGTGGAGGCAAAAAGAGCAATTTTCAGATGGAGTAGGGTACAATTGGATTGATCAATTAATTGATTATTGTTCGTCAAAAGTTACCGATGAAGAATTGGAAGCGGCGGATTCATTATTTTCATATAACACACCAACAACCAAAGAAGCGTATTTCTACCGAACTATATTCCATAAATATTATCCACAAGTAAGTGCGGCGCAAACCGTTAGAAAATGGATTCCAAAATGGCAAGAAAATCAAGATCCAAGTGGGAGAGCGAATGCTGCTCACGTGAAAGCGGATACTGATATAGCAAAAACAAATGTTGTAATTTAGTTAGTTTTGTTATTTCTATTTCTTTCAAAAACGCTTACTTATTAGTAAGCGTTTTTTGTTGGCATTATATTAAGGAGTAATGAACCGATAAATGTTAATAACTTACACTACTAAAACAAGCGATTTAAAGGGATATTAAATCTCATTTATATATATTTGTACGTTAAACAAAAAAACATTCAGAATTACATTAATATGAGCGAAGAAATCAATAAAAATAGTTATTCAGCAGATAGTATTCAGGCATTAGAAGGAATGGAGCACGTAAGAATGCGTCCATCGATGTATATTGGAGATGTAGGTGTTAGAGGTTTGCACCACTTGGTTTATGAGGTGGTAGATAACTCAATCGATGAGGCAATGGGAGGTCATTGCGACACGATAACTGTAGATATAAATGAAGATGGGTCCATAACTGTTGAAGATAACGGTCGAGGTATTCCAGTAGGAATTCATAAAAAAGAAGGCGTTTCGGCATTGGAAGTTGTAATGACTAAAATTGGTGCTGGAGGTAAATTCGATAAAGATTCGTATAAAGTTTCTGGTGGACTTCACGGGGTTGGGGTTTCTGTTGTAAACGCATTATCAAATCATTTAAGAGCTACTGTTCACAGTAGTGATGGCAGGGTTTACGAGCAAGAATATGAAAAAGGAAAAGCGTTATATCCAGTAAAACAAATAGGAGAAACTACCAAAAGAGGAACAATTGTTACTTTTTATCCAGATCCTACAATTTTTACTCAAACTGTAGATTATTCTTATGACACTTTATCAGCTCGTATGCGTGAATTGTCTTATCTTAACAAAGGAATTACGATTACGTTTACAGACAAAAGAGAGTTGGATAAAGACGGAAAATTTGTTTGTGAAGTGTTTCATTCTACTGAAGGTCTAAAAGAATATATCCGTTATTTGGACGGTAATCGTGAGCCAATTATTGCACACGTAATTTCTATGGATTCTGAAAAAGGAGAAATTCCAGTTGAGGTTGCCTTAATCTACAACACAAGTTACACAGAAAATATTTTTTCTTATGTAAATAATATCAACACACACGAAGGTGGAACGCACTTGCAAGGTTTTAGAACAGGTTTAACTCGTTCTTTAAAGAAATATGCAGATGCTTCTGGAATGTTGGATAAATTGAAATTTGAAATTTCTGGAGATGATTTCCGTGAAGGATTAACAGCTATAATTTCGGTGAAAGTTGCAGAACCTCAATTTGAAGGACAAACCAAAACTAAATTAGGAAATAGAGAAGTAGTTTCGCCGGTAAGTCAAGCTGTTGGAGATATGATTGAAAATTATTTGGAAGAAAATCCTAATGACGCTCGTATCATCGTTCAAAAAGTTATTCTTGCGGCTCAAGCTCGCCACGCTGCTAAAAAAGCACGTGAAATGGTTCAACGTAAAACCGTTTTAGGTGGAGGTGGATTGCCAGGAAAATTATCGGATTGTTCAGAACAAGATCCTGCTCGTTGTGAAGTATATCTTGTCGAGGGAGATTCGGCTGGTGGAACTGCAAAACAAGGACGTGACAGAGCATTTCAAGCTATTTTACCTTTAAGAGGTAAGATTTTGAATGTAGAAAAAGCAATGCACCATAAAGTTTTTGAAAACGAAGAGATTCGTAATATTTTCACAGCTTTAGGAGTTACAATAGGTACTGTTGAAGATAGTAAAGCATTGAATTTAGAAAAATTACGCTACCATAAAGTAATTATTATGTGTGATGCCGATGTCGATGGTAGCCACATTTCTACATTAATTCTGACTTTCTTCTTTAGATTTATGAGAGAATTAATCGAGCAAGGACATGTTTATATTGCTGCGCCACCTTTATATTTAGTTAAAAAAGGAAATAAAAAAGAATATGCTTGGAATGACGTTCAACGTGATCAAGCCAATGAAAGAATGGGCGGAAGTGCTGCTATTCAACGTTATAAAGGTCTTGGAGAGATGAATGCAGAGCAATTATGGGAAACCACAATGGATCCAAATTTCAGAACTTTGCGTCAAGTAAATATTGATAGTTTGGCAGAAGCCGATAGAGTTTTCTCTATGTTAATGGGTGACGAAGTACCACCACGTAGAGAATTTATCGAGAAAAATGCGGTATATGCCAATATTGATGCCTAGTTAATGAAAAAGTTATTTTTTCTATTTTTATTAATTTCAAATATTTCGTTTTCTCAAACAGCAGAAGAGTTGGAGGATTTGGGACATCTCATAAATGATGCGTTATTTTTTTCTAACAAATACATCACTCCAGCTGCCGATGCTGCAATTTATCAAGCCACATCTGGTTGGATGATTTCACCGAAAAAAAGAAAAATTTGGGATGTAACTTTAGGAATTCATTTCAATGCTTTTTTAGTTCCTAATAAGGACCGACAATTCGTTATTAATAATTCTGATTTTACTTTTTTTAATATTGAAAATGCAAGTTCGGCGACAGTTCCGTCAGCTTTAGGAAATAACAATCAAGTAAATTTGATTGGGATTTTAGGTACAACCCCTGTGAGCTTAAAAACACCAGAAGGAGTAAATGAAGAAGTTGTTTTATATCCTCATTTTTCAGTTTCTGTTGCACTATGGTTTGGAGCAGAGTTGGTTGTGAAATACGCCCCGAAAACAGATTTAAAAAAGGGAGATTATCAAGTATATGGTTTTGGCGTCAAACACAATTTCGATCAATATTTTAAAGTATTGCAAGCCAAAAAGATTAATCTTGCTGGATTAGTTTGTTATTCAAATGAAAATATTAGCTTTGATTTTATTGATCCTCAAACTAGTATTGGAACCTTAGGAATTAATAGAATTTCGGGATTAGTTGATACTTGGCAACTTCAATTTAATGCTTCAAAAGAATATAATAAATTTGAATTTGCTACGGGAATAATATTAAATGTGAGTGATGTGAAATATAAATTTACGGGCGATGTTCCGCCAAATCAATCAATTCCAACACAATCATTATTTAATGAAAGGTTAAAAGAAATTTACAAAACTAAATATAATTATTTAGGAGAAATATCTTGTAGGTATAAAATTAACAAAATGTATTTACAATCTACCTTTGCTTTTGGTAAATTTGTAAACTCAAATATAGCATTACAATACGAGTTTTAACACATAATAAAAACAATACAAATGAAAGTTACAATAGTTGGAGCAGGAAATGTGGGAGCATCTTGCGCAGACGCAATTTCATATAGAGGAATTGCAAGTGAAGTAGTATTATTGGATATTAAAGAAGGTTTTGCTGAAGGTAAGGCCATGGATATCATGCAATGTGCTACTAATACTGGTTTTAATACAAGAGTTTCGGGAGTTACAAATGATTATTCTAAAACAGCGAATAGTGATGTTGTAGTTATTACTTCGGGGATTCCAAGAAAACCAGGAATGACTCGTGAAGAATTAATTGGTATTAACGCTGGGATTGTAAAAACAGTAGTTGAAAATGTATTAAAATTTTCTCCAAATACAATCGTTGTTGTAGTCTCAAACCCAATGGATACAATGACTTATTTAGCTTTGAAAGCTACAGGTTTACCTAAAAACAGAATTATTGGAATGGGCGGTGCTTTAGATAGTTCTCGTTTTAGGTTTTATTTATCACAAGCTTTGAATACGCCTTCAAATGATATTTCAGCAATGGTTATTGGTGGTCACGGTGATACAACTATGATTCCACTAACTCGTTTAGCATCTTATAATGGTATTCCAGTTTCTGAATTTCTTTCTCAAGAAGAATTAGATAAAGTATCGGCTGCAACAATGGTTGGTGGCGCTACGTTAACGGGACTTTTAGGGACTTCAGCTTGGTATGCGCCGGGAGCTTCTGTAGCGTATTTAGTAGATAGTATTTTGAACAACCAACGAAAAATGATTGCTTGTTCTGTGCTATTAGAAGGTGAATACGGTCAAAGTGATATTTGCATTGGTGTACCTTGTATTATAGGTAAAAACGGAATTGAAGAAATTTTGGAAATCAAATTAAACGATGCTGAGAAAGCATTATTTGCGAAAAGTGCTGATGCAGTTCGTAATATGAATGCCGATCTTAAGTCGGTTTTAGCATAAATAGTAATACAACTTTGAAAAAAGACTGCAAAAAAATGCAGTCTTTTTTTAGATTAATCAACAAATAATTGGTTAATCTCATTGATAATTATATATTTGTCTGCTAAAAAATATTGAGCATAAATAAATTTATTGTTATTTATTTAAAATAATAAAAATTTTATTTGTTTTTAACATTTAAATAAGCAAAAACAGAATAAAAATTAATTAATTATAGTAATAATGCAGAATAGAGGACTTATTAAATTTTTCGCAATTTTATTTGCATTGGTAAGCATTTACCAACTTTCATTTACTTTCGTATCTCACAAAATAGAAAGTGATGCCAAATCGTATGCTAACGGTAATTCAGAAAAAGAATTAAAATACCTAGATTCCATTGGAAAAGAAAAAGTATTTAATCTTGGTTTTTCAGATTTTACCTACAATGAAGTAAAAGACAAAAAAATCAATAAAGGATTGGATTTAGAAGGTGGAATAAATGTTCAGCTTCAAATTTCTGTGAAAGATATTATCAAAGGATTATCTAATAATTCTAAAAATCCTGTTTTCAACCAAGCATTGGCGGAATCAAGTAAAAACAGACAAGGTAACCAAGACTATTTAGATGTCTTTTTTGCTGAATTTGAAAAAGCTGCCGATGGAAAAATAAAATTATCTTCTCCAGATGTTTTTGCTAATAAAATATTAGGTGACGAGGTAAACTTCAAAAATACTGACGACGAGGTCAAGAAAGTAATCAGAAGAAAAGTTGATGAGTCTATCGAAAGTGCTTTTGAAGTATTGAGAAAACGTATTGATAAATTTGGTGTAACACAACCTAACATTCAAAAATTAGGAGAATCAGGAAGAATTTTAGTGGAACTTCCAGGTGCTAAAGATGTGGATCGTATCAAAAAATTATTGCAAAGTACAGCACAATTAGAATTTTGGGAAACCTACAAAATAGATGAATTAGGTAATTTCTTAATGGCTACTAATAATGCTTTGAAATTAACTGAAAAAGGGGCAATAAAAGTAAAAGAAACTGCAAAAACGGGGATTGATACTTTATTGACTGATAAAACAAAAGATACTGTTGCTGATAAAGAAGGAAGTAATCCTTTGTTAGATAAATTTGTATCTCAAGGTGGTGGACCAGTTTTAGGAGTTGTTGCTCCAAAAGATACTGCTGTAATTAACAGTTATTTCAAAAGACAAGACATCAGAGTTTTATTGCCTTCAGACAAGCGTTACGCTAAATTCATATGGGGGAAACCATCGACTACTATTGATGAAAAAACAAAAAAATCTGTTGAAACTGTTGAATTATACGCTTTAAAAGGAAACAGAGACAATCAAGCTGCGATGAGCGGTGGCGTTGTAACTGATGCTAAAGATTCATTTGACCAAATGGGAAAACCTGCGGTAACAATGCAAATGAGTGGTCAAGGGGCAAAAGCATGGGAAGAATTAACAGGAAAAGCATTTACACAAAAAAGCAATATTGCTATAGTATTGGATGATGTTGTTTATTCAGCTCCAGGAGTTTCAAGCGGTCCAATTTCAGGAGGAAGATCTGAAATTACAGGTGCCTTTGATATTACAGAAACCAAAGATTTAGCCAACGTATTAAGAGCAGGTAAATTGCCAGCTTCTGCAGAAATTGTTCAATCAGAAGTGGTAGGGCCATCTCTAGGTCAAGAAGCTATTGATAACGGTACAAATTCAGCAATTATAGGTTTGTTAATTGTATCACTTTGGATGATGGTTTACTATGGTAAATCAGGTTTATATGCAAACATCGCTTTGGCAATCAACTTACTTTTCTTATTTGGTATTTTAGCAAGTTTGGGTGCTGTTCTTACATTGCCAGGAATTGCAGGTATCGTTTTAACAATGGGAACTGCGGTAGATGCGAATATCATTATCTATGAAAGGGCGAAAGAAGAATTGCGTGCTGGGAAAACAATTGATGATGCCATTAAAGCGTCATTTGGTTGGAAAGGCGCTATGCGTTCTATTGTTGATGCGAATGTAACACACGTTTTAACGGGTGCGGTTTTATTGATTTTTGGAACAGGACCAATTCAAGGTTTTGCAACTACATTATTAATAGGTATAGCAACATCTTTATTTACTTCAATTTTCATCACAAGAATATTATTGGATTGGAGCATAAACAGAGGTAATAAATTATCTTTCGTTACAGGTTTCTCTAAAAACTTCTTTACAAACTTCCATTTTGATTTCTTAGGAGTAAAAAAATACACGTATATCTTTTCAAGTTTAGTGGTTGTAGTGAGTGTTATTTCACTTTCTACAAATGGATTGAATCAAGGGGTAGATTTCGTTGGAGGAAGAACATTCCAAGTGCGTTTTGAAAAACCAATTGCTGCCTCAGAAGTGAGAGAAGAATTGCTTAAAGTTTTTGAAGGAAGTGCCGAAGCTAAAATCTTTGGTAAAGACAACCAGTTAAAAATCACTACTAAATATAAAGTGGATGAAGCACGAACTGAAGCCGACCAAGCAGTAAACCAAATTTTATATGATAACTTGAAAAAACATTTCGATGCCAATATGACTTACGATAAATTCGTTAACAGTTATGATGGTAAGAAATTAGGAATACTTCAAGCTTCAAAAGTGGGTCCTACAGTGGCTGATGATATCAAAACAAACTCTTATTGGGCTGTAATTGGAGCAATGCTTATTGTTTGTTTGTATTTATTTATCAGTTTCAGAAAATGGCAATACAGTTTAGGAGCTATTGCTGCTGTTGCGCATGACGTTATTTTCGTATTGGGTATTTACTCTTTATTATGGAAATACATGCCATTTGGAATGGAAATAGATCAACACTTTATCGCAGCGATTCTAACAGTAATTGGATATTCTATGAATGATACCGTTATTGTATTTGATAGAGTTCGTGAGTATTTAGGTGGTAAAGCAAAAGGAAATTTCAATTCTATTGTGAACCAATCTATTAATTCTACGATGTCAAGAACTATCAATACCTCATTAACGATGATTTTGGTATTGTTGATTATGTTTGTATTTGGTGGAGAATCTATCAGAGGATTCATCTTCGCCATGTTAATAGGTATTGTAGTAGGAACTTATTCTTCATTGTTTATTGCAACGCCAGTATTAGTAGATACTATTTCTGCTGCAGAACACAAAAGAATTGAAGAAGAGCACAACTCATAATTCAATAGATTATATAAATTTAAATGCCTCGTAAAATTTTCGAGGCATTTTTTTTTAACATTTGATAAGACATTTGACATTTTTTTTACCGATTTTAGACTCTCGAATAATCGCATCAACCAATAATCGAATAACCCATTTTCATCTCTTTGTCTTTTATCTTTCCGTCTCCGTTCGACTTTAAGACTTTAAGACTTTCGACTTTAGACTCTTTTTCTAACTAAACCTTAATCTCACAAATACGTGTTTGATTCCTTTTTTGTCAGAATCTCTTTCATCGATTTCTAGGATGCCGGTTAGGGATTTTAGCATTGGAGTTAATTTGTTGAAACCATAATTTCTTGGATCGAATTCGGGTTTTTTCTTTACAATTAGGTTTCCAACATCGCCAAGGAATGCCCAACCATCGTCGTCGCAAATGGCTTCGATTGTGGCTTCGATTAGTTCGATGGTTTGTAAATCAATTTTTTGAACAGCTTCTTTTTCGGTTACTTCGTTTTCGACAAGTTCTTTACCCACTATTTTTTTGGTATTTGTAGTGGCTTTTTTTTGTGCTTTCTTTGGAACGGCTCCTTGTAAAACTTCGATATAAATAAAACGGTCGCAGGCAACTATGAAGGAATTTGGTGTTTTCTTTTCTCCAATTCCAATGACTTTCATACCTGATTCTCGCAAGCGAATTGCCAAACGGGTGAAGTCGGAATCACTGGAAACAATGCAAAAACCATCGACTTTATCGGAATATAATAAATCCATTGCGTCGATAATCATTGCGGAATCCGAGGAGTTTTTCCCTACGGTATAACTGTATTGTTGAATAGGAGTAATGGCGTGTTCTAACAAAACCGATTTCCAACCGTTGGCATTTGGTTTTGTCCAATCGGCGTAAATACGTTTGGTTGTTGGTGTTCCGTATTTTGCGATTTCTTCCATCATTCCTTTTACATTGCTGTAGGGAACGTTGTCGGCGTCTATAAGAACAGCGAGTTTTAATTCTTTATTTTGATTCATTTGTTATTGTATTTGAATTGAAATTGCGATTATCAATAGTATTGACTTTGAGCAATTTAAATCAAAGGTACAAAGTTTCTCATTAATTGGATGCCCTAGCCCAGATAGAAATGGAAATCCTGCGCTTTTTAGTGCAGATTGCAATGGATAGCTGGAAACTTGACTGCCGTCAGGCAGGTAGCTCCTAAAAAAATTAGAAATTAAGTACTTTATTAAGGTAGAAATATTTATTTTTGTAGCACTTAAAGATTAATAATTTTTTCAAAATACAAGATGGTAAAAGATTTATTCGAAAGAATTCAAAACAATAAAGGGCCTTTAGGAAAATGGGCTTCTCAGGCGGAAGGTTATTTTGTGTTTCCAAAATTAGAAGGAGATTTAGGACCGAGAATGAAATTTCAAGGAAAAGACATTTTGAATTGGAGTTTGAACGATTATTTAGGTCTTGCGAATCACCCAGAAGTCCGAAAAGCCGATGCTGATGCTGCCATAGAATTTGGTGCCGCATACCCGATGGGAGCAAGAATGATGAGCGGTCACACGAAATATCACGAACAATTGGAGCAAGAATTGGCGGCTTTTGTAATGAAAGAATCGGCTTATTTATTGAATTTTGGTTACCAAGGAATTATGTCAACTATTGACGCTTTAGTGTCGAGAAATGACGTGATAGTTTATGATGTAGATGCGCACGCTTGTATTATTGACGGGGTTCGTTTGCATAGTGGAAAGCGTTTTACCTATCGTCATAACGACGTGGAAAGTATGGAAAAAAACCTGCAACGTGCCACAAAATTAGCGGAAACTACGGGTGGTGGAATTCTTTTTATTACTGAAGGTGTTTTCGGAATGCGAGGGCAACAAGGGAAGTTGAAAGAGGTTGTTGAAATGAAGAAAAAATACAATTTCCGATTATTAGTTGACGATGCACACGGTTTTGGAACACTTGGAAAAACAGGTGCTGGAGCAGGTGAGGAGCAAGGAGTTCAAGATGAAATTGATATTTACTTTTCGACTTTTGCAAAATCGATGGCGAATATTGGTGCATTTGTAGCTGCTGACAAAGAGATAATTGATTATTTAAAGTACAACTTGCGTTCTCAAATGTTTGCCAAAGCGTTGCCGATGATTCAAACTATTGGCTCTTTGAAACGATTGGAATTGTTGCGTAATTCATCTGAAATTAAAGATAAATTATGGGTAAATGTGAATGCATTACAAAACGGATTGAAGGCAAAAGGATTTAATATTGGAGATACAAATACTTGTATTACACCAGTTTATCTTGAAGGAAGTGTTCCTGAAGCAATGATTATGGTGAATGATTTGAGAGAGAATTACGGAATTTTCTTGTCGATTGTGATTTATCCGGTTATTCCAAAAGGGATAATTTTGTTGCGTATGATTCCAACAACTTCGCATACTTTGTCGGATGTTGATGAAACGTTAACGGCTTTTGAAGCGATTCGTGAAAAATTAGAAAACGGTACGTATAAAGAAATTGCAGATAGAACTACGGTTGATTTGGATGCTTAAATTTAGTAGTCAGTGTTCAGTTTATAGTGTTCAGTTTAAATATAAAATCCATTCGTTTTTGCGAATGGATTTTTTTTTGGATACAACAAAACATTTTATAGCGGTATCTTTTTCAACTGACCACTAAAAAAAACTGATTACTGAACACTTCTTTTTATAGATATTTAATAAACGTTTTTCTTCGGCAAATGATTTTTGGGTCAAAGTTTTTCCATAGCAAATGAATGGCGTGATTGTCTGCCAATTCTGGTGTGCGGATGCAATTTTGAATTCCTTTTTCGGTAAAAGTAGTATGGTATTCTTTGAAAATTATGGCGTGAACGCCCTTGTTTTGATAGTCAGGATGCACACCAATGAGATAAAAAGTTACCTCTTTGCTATTGTTCCGAGCATTTATTAAATGCAAGAATCCAAAAGGGAATAATTTCCCGTTTGCTTTTTGCAAGGCTTTAGAAAAACTGGGCATTACAATGGCAAAAGCAACCAAATTTCCCTCTTTGTCTTCTACAAATTTGATGTATTCGGGGTTTATAAAACTGATGTATTTTTTCTTGAAATACTCTTTTTGAATATCAGAAATGGCAACAAATGAAGATAAACTGGCATACGACGCATTGAATAAATCAAACATTTTATCCACATAGGGCATGACATCTTTGGTCTTTTTGAAATTAAGCGCTTTGAGTTGATACCTTCTTTTTATTAATTCCTGGGCTTTGTCGAAATACTCCAATTTTACATTTTCAAAAGGGAATTTGTTTTCTAAATATTCCTTTTCAGTAACGTAACCCAATTGTTCAAAATGAGTCGCATAATACGGATGATTGTACCACGTAATCATAGTTCCTAATTGGTGGAAACCTTCTGTAAGCACGCCAACTTTATCTAAATTGGAAAATCCCATTGGTCCTTCCACGTGTTCTAAATTGTTTTTCAGTCCCAATTCATATACTTTTTCAAGTAGTGCTTTTGTAACTTCGATATCGTCAATAACATCAAACCAACCAAAACGGACTTTCTTTTTTTGCTGCTCATTGACTTCGCTCCAATTGATAATAGCAGCAATTCTTCCGACTATTTGATTGTTTTTATATGCCAAATAAAAATAAGCTTCTGCGTTTTCGAAAGCTGGATTTTTGGTTTTATCAAACGATTCTAATTCATCGGCAATAATTGGCGGTACCCAAAATTCGTTATTTTTATATAATGAAAATGGGAATTTTATATATTCTGTTAGCTCTTTTTTTGTAATCGCTTCTTTTATTGTAATCATATTTTATTTGACTTTTGAAGCTGGAACTTCATCAACTCGTTTTTTGCTTTTATCTTTTTCTTTTTTACCTGTTCCTTTTTTATCTTTTTCAGATTTGTCTTTAGGAGTTCTTAGCATTACTTCATTATAATTATCATCAAAACGCCAAGAAATTCCAATTCCTGCTACAAAAAGGGAAGGGGTATTTTTGAAATTTACGGATAAATTAGCATCAATTTGAATATTTTCTTGAATTAAAAATGCCGCGCCACCACGAGCTACATTGTCAGCATAAAAATCACTCATATAGGCTTGAGTCTCTATAAATCCTGTCCATCTTGGCGTAAAACCTCTAGTTAAAGTCAAAACATATCCATAGGAAGGATAGTCAGTACCAATTTTATCAGCTATTATATTTGTTACAAAAACAAATTTTCCAAATTGATTTTGAGTAATCAACATGGCTTTTGGGCTAATTTTAGGATCAGTAGGAAATGAAAATTCATTTTTTGACAAATTGACATTTAATCCTGCATAAATCCCAACCGAAGGAATTAGATTTCTGTAACTAAATTTATGATTTGCTTTCCAACTATATACATTTACTTTTTTTTCATAGTTTTTATTTGGGTCATAAATCAAGTATTTCGCTCCTAAAGTTGTTTGTTTGAAGGCTTTTCTTCTGTAACTTTCAAAATCAGTTTTGTAGGTGTCATTTTGATATTGCAAATCGAGATTAAATTCTAATTGTTCTAAAAATGCGCCGTAACGTAGGTTTAAATCAGAACCAACTCCTTTCGCTTCATAACCCAAAAGGTCATGTTTTTCAATACTTCCGTAAAAACCCATTTCAGCTTGAATTACTGTTTTTCCTACTGAAAATGCCGCCATTGATTGTCCTGGGCGATTAGAATTTATTACATCTGTAAATTGTGCATTCAATATTGTTGTTGTAAGTACTGCTATTATTATAAAAGAAATAGTGCTTCTAGTCATAATTTTGGTTTTAAATATATTTCAACTCAAATGTACCATAATTTATTATTTATTTAAGAATCATATTTTAAAATTGTTACGTAATTTGTATTTTGATTTATTATTTTTGTATAAATTATTTTGATTATGGAAACGGCTTCTTTTTCAGGTTTTATTGAAACTATTTGCTACATATTAATGTTTTATTATGTTTTTAAGTTTTTGGCGCGTTTGCTTTTGCCAATAATGGTGAAAAAAGTAGTTGAAAAAGCAGGTCAAAATTTTCAAAAACAATACCAAAACCAACAAAATCCTAACAACCAAGAGGAAAAAGTTTCCAATACTGCATCAGCTTCAAAACCTCGTGAAACTAAAAAAGTAGGCGAATATGTTGATTTTGAAGAAATAGAATAGTCGCAGGATGCATTTGCTTTTTTAAATTCAGATTTGTTTAATTTATTTTTTACTTTTACAGTCATCTAAAAATAAAAAATGAAAAGTTTAGAAAGAATTTATCCTCACGTTATTGCCGTTTTTGGTTTTATTTTAATTTCCCTATTATATTTTTATCCCGTTCTTCAAGGCAAGAAAATTGCGCAATCCGATATTGCTCAATATACAGGAATGGCTAAGGAACAAAATGATTTCCGCGCTACTGAAAACGCTGAACCGTATTGGACTAACTCTGCATTTGGAGGAATGCCAACGTATCAATTGGGGGCGAATTATCCCCACGAATATATCAATAAATTAGATGCTACTTTACGATTTTTGCCAAGACCAGCCGATTATTTATTCCTTTATTTCTTAGGGTTTTATATTCTTTTATTAGTGTTAAAAACGGATCCTTTGAAAGCCTTTTTTGGTGCATTGGCTTTTGGTTTTTCAACCTATTTGATAATTATTCTTGGCGTTGGTCATAATTCAAAAGCACATGCAATTGCATACATGCCGTTAGTTGTTGCAGGAGTTCTATTGGTTTTCCAACGCAGATTTCTTGTTGGCGGATTGCTGACGATGATAGCTGCAGCTTTAGAAATTAATGCGAATCACTTTCAAATGACGTATTATTTGTTGTTTTTAATTTTAATAATTTCGTTTTATTACATTTATAATTATATCAAAGAAAAGGATTTCAAAACCTTATTTTATTCGTTGGGAGTTTTTGCAATTGCAGGAATTTTAGCCATTGCCGCGAATGCTACTAATTTATTGGCTACAGCCGAATATGCAAAATACAGTACTCGAGGCAAAAGCGAATTAACCTACAGTCCAGACGGTTCCAAAAGTGTTTCCGATAATGCAATGTCCCACGAATACATCACCGAATACAGTTACGGAATTGCGGAAAGTTTCAACTTGATTTCACCTCGAATTTTTGGTGGTTCCAATGGTGAAAATATAGGAACAGATACTAAAATGTACGAATTCCTAATTGGAAAAAGTGTGCCCGAAGACCAAGCGAAAGATTTTGTTTCAAGTATGCCTGCTTATTGGGGAGACCAACCTATTGTTGCTGCTCCAGCGTATATAGGAGCTGTAGTTTTCTTCCTTTGTTTGTTGGCTTTATTCATTGATAAACGCAAAATCAAATATATTTTTATTGCAGGAGCGTTGGTTTCTTTGGTGCTTTCTTGGGGAAAAAACATACCTTTTTTGACCGATTTCTTCATCGATTTTGTTCCAATGTACAACAAATTCAGAGCTGTTTCTTCTATTCAAGTCGTATTAGAATTGTGCATTCCAGTTCTTGCAATTATGGGATTACAATCCTTTTTTAAAGAAGAAAAAGACCAACAATTGAAAGGGTTATATTCTTCTGGCGGCGTTTTTATTGGAATAATAGCTTTTCTATTAGTAATAAAAAGCCAGTTTAATTTCTCTGGCGGAAGTGATGCTTATTTTCTTCAAAATTACGGTCCTGAATTTGTAGATGCTTTAAAAGAGGATAGAAAAAGCTTGTATTCTGCTGATTTATTGCGTTCTGGGTTTTTAGTTTTGGTTGCTTTTGGAATTTTATGGTTTTTCATAAAAAACAAATTGGCTAAAAACACTGCAATTATTTTGGTCGGTATTATAATGATTGCTGACTTATTTTTTATTGATAAAAATTATTTGAATGCTAAGAATTTTGTTAGTCCAAGTGAAGTTGATGTCCCATTTCAACCCACTGCCTCTGATTTAGAAATTCTTCGAGATTCTACTCATTACCGTGTTTTTGAAGTAGATGGAAATATGTCAAATGCTAGAACTTCCTATTTTCATCAATCTATTGGTGGTTATAGCGCAGTTAAACCACGTAGAATGCAGCAATTATTTGATTATCAAATTGCAAAAAACAATACTGAAGTTTTGAATATGTTGAATACAAAATACATTATTCAAACGGATTCGACTGGTGCAGCGTTTCCAACTTCTAACCCAAATGCCAATGGAAATGCGTGGTTTGTTCAAAAAGTGAAATTTGTAAATTCACCCGATGAAGAAATGAAAGCATTGGATAGTTTAGATACTAAAAATGGTGCTATTGTAAACCAAAAAGAATTTGGAACACAATTGAAAAACACCACTTTTGTAAAAGATAGTTTGGCAACAATTACTATGATTAGTTACAAACCAAACCATTTGAAATATATTTCTAATAATCCAAATTCAGGGTTGGCAGTTTTCTCGGAAATGTATTATGCCGATGGTTGGAATGTCTATATTGACAGAAATAAAGCGGATTATTTTAGAGCGGATTATGCACTACGAGCAATGGAAATTCCTTCTGGAAAACACAGTATTGAATTCAAATTTGAACCTCAAGTTGTTAAGACAGGAAGTACAATCGCTTTGGTTAGTTCTATTTTCATGCTGTTGATATTAATTGGCGGGGTTTATATAGAAAGAAAGAAAGGAAAGTTTATTGTATAATATTTATTTGTAAATTTGATATAACAATTATTAGTAAATAATTTATTTTTAATATTCAAAATGGAAAAACTTACATTACATCATGCACATCCAAAATTAATGGAAGCCAGATACATAGAAGAAATTAGAAAAATGTCACCACAACAACGTTTTGAAAAATTGATGGCTATTATTGAAATTTCATATCTCTTGAAAACAGCAAAAAAAGCATCAAAATAATTCAATGAATAGTCAAATAATTGAAATTTGGAAGTATTTTTCTTTGAACAAAGTCAAATATTTAACCATTGGTGGTTTCGCCGTGAATATTTATGGTTACGGAAGGAATACAGGTGATATTGATATCTTTATTGAAGACTCTATCGAAAACCGAGAAAATTTAAGATTAGCTCTGAAACAGTCAGGAATTGGAGATTTTGAAAACATGAGCACAATTCAATTTATTCCTGGTTGGACTGATATTTCCTTAAATTTTAATCTGCGATTAGATATTATGACTTCCGTAAAAGGTTTAGAAAATAAAACGTTTGAACAACTTTTAGAAAAAGCGTACATAGCGGAAATTAACGATATTCCAGTTTATTTTATAGATTATGAAAATTTAATCATTGCCAAAAAAGCAGCAAACAGACCCAAGGATATTTTAGATATTGAAGAGTTGGAGAAGCTAAACAAAAAAATATAAATTAGAATTATGAAGAAGTTATTCATATTAAAAACATTTCAAAATATTTTGTTTTATATGTTCCTAATAGGATTTATAATAGGCGTTTTATATGGTGTTCATACTTTAAATAACAAACTATGGTATTATTCTATAATACCATTTTTACCAGTTTTATATATTATCGTTAAAGGAATGTATAAAAATGTTCCGTATTTTATCAATGACTTCAAGTTAATTGATTTTAAACAATAGATATTGGAACAAAATAAAGTTCTCATTATAACCTATTATTGGCCGCCAGCAGGAGGGCCAGGCGTTCAGCGTTGGTTAAAATTTGTAAAATATTTACCTGATTTTGGAATACAACCCATCGTTTATATTCCTGAAAATCCGACCTATCCAATTGTTGATGAAGCCTTGCTTTCTGAAGTTTCTAGTCAAGCGATAATCATTAGAAATAAAATTGTAGAACCGTATCAATGGGCTTCCTTTTTATCTAAGAATAAAACTAAAAAAATTAGTTCAGGTATTATTCCTAATAAGCGAAAACAATCGGTATTAGAACAATTTTTACTTTGGATTCGGGGAAATGTTTTCATTCCTGACGCACGAGTTTTGTGGGTGAAACCTTCGGTTAAATTTTTAGAAAAGTACATTTCAGAAAATGGAATTACTACGATTTTAACTTCGGGACCGCCGCACAGTTTGCATTTAATTGGATTAGAATTAAAGAAAAAGTTAAACGTGAAATGGGTAGCTGATTTCCGAGATCCTTGGACAACAATTGGGTACCATAAAGCCTTGAAATTATCTGATTTTGCTGCCAATAAACATAAAGAATTAGAATGCAAAGTACTCAATTCAGCAGATTTGATTTTGGTTACAAGCCCAACCACAAGAACGGAATTCAAGCAAATTACTTCAAAACCGATTGAAGTAATCACGAATGGCTATGATGTTGAAAAAATTGGAAATCAAATTTTAGATAGAAAATTTTCGTTGGCTCACATTGGCTCTTTTTTGTCTGAAAGAAATCCAAGGATTTTATGGGAAAGCATTTCAGAATTAATCAGAGAAAATTCAATATTTGCGTCGCATTTCCAATTGAAATTAATAGGCGCCGTAAGCCAGGAAGTTTTAGATGCGATTGCCTTATTCCAATTACAAAATTACGTTATTAATTTGGGTTATGTTTCTCACGATGAGGCAATTATACAGCAAAAAAAATCTCAGGTTTTGTTGCTAATTGAAATAAATTCTGAAGATACCAAAAGCATCATTCCAGGAAAGTTATTTGAATATATGGTTTCCGAAAGACCTATAATTGGGATTGGACCAAAAGGTTCTGATTTTGCAGAAATTATCACCGATACCAATACAGGAATCTTTATTGATTATTCCGAAAAAGACAAACTTAAAAATGTGATTGCTACCTATTTTAAAAAGTTTTTAGAGGGAGAATTAAAATCTCACGCTGTTGGTTTACAGAAATATTCCAGAAGAAATTTAACAGAAAAGCTCGCTAATTTGCTAAAAAGATAAAATGGGAATCGTAATAAACCAATCCATAAAAAACACAATAATTACCTATTTTGGTTTTGGAATTGGTGCAATTAACGCCTTGTTTTTATATACGATTTTTTTAGGTAAAATGCATTATGGAATTGTAGCTTTTGTACTTTCAGCAGCGAATATTATGATGCCGTTAATGGCATTTGGCGTTCAAAATACTTTAATTCGGTTTTATTCCAAATACAATTCTGAAGAAGAACGAGATAATTTTTTGAGTTTGATGCTTTTGTTGCCTTTGATTTTAATACTTCCAACGATTGTGTTTTTATATTTTTTTTATCCTCAAATCACATACTTTATTTTAAATGAAAACCCAAATGTCGCACCATTTCTGTGGTTAATTCCACTAGTTGGGGTTTTTATGGGCTATTTTGAAATCTTTTATGCTTGGGTAAAAGTGCATTTTCAATCTGTTTTTGGGAATTTTTTGAGTGAAGTTCTAACAAGAGTAATCCTACTTTTTTTGCTTTTTTCGGTAAGTCAAAATTGGATACAAAAAGACACTTTTGTTTATTCTCTTTCAGCCGTTTATGGATTTCAGTGTTTTGCAATGATGGTATTTGCAATGCGTTTAAAAATGCCTTTTTTTAAGTTTCAATTACCAAAAAATACCAAAGAAATTTTTATTTATTCCTTTTTTATTATTGCCACAGGAACCGTTTCTGTTATGCTTATTGATTTTGACAAAGTAATGATTCCAGCCTATCAAAACATTAGCAATAACGCATTTTATTCGGTTGCAGTTTTTATTGCGATGGTTATTGTGGTTCCAAGTCGTGCGATGATGCAAATTATGTATCCAATTACTGCCCAATTATTAAATGAAAATAAGTTTGAAGAATTGGATGTTTTGTATAAAAAAAGTGCCATTAATCTTCAAGTTTTTGGAGGTTTGATTATGTTGGGAATTTTCTTGAATTGTACAGAATTGTATCAATTGATTCCTCAAGAATATTCTGGTGGTATTGCAGTAGTTTTTCTAATTGGCTTGTCAAAATTTTACGATTTGATTTTAGGAAATAATACTGCAATTATCCTTAATACAAAATACTACCGATGGTTTTTGTTTTTTTCAATTGTCTTAATTGCCATGATGATTGTTTTGTATATGTTTTTAATTCCAATTTACGGTATTTTAGGAGCGGCTTTAGCAACTTTAATTGCTGTAATAATAAATAATACTATCAAATTGCTTTTTGTGTTTTGGAAAATGAATTTGTTTCCATTTACCATTAAAACAGTTTATTCATTTGGAATAATCAGCTGTGTTTTTCTACTATTTTACTTTTGGGATTTCCAATTTCATCCGATACTTAACATTGTTTTAAAATCTATTTTAATAACAATAGTTTATGGTTTATTGAATTATAAATTGAAAATTTCAATTGAAATAAACCAAATTCTTGATAAATTGAAAGCTAAGTATTCTAATATAAATAATTAGTTAGTTTTTAACTATTTTACTAAAACTAACGATTTCGTTCATCTTTATTTTAATGAAATACAAGCTGTTTGCTAAATTTTCAACATTTACATTAAATAATTGGCTGTTGGAACGCGAATTTTCCTGGATAATATAATTTTGTATTTCGAAGCGATTTAAAAATTACAAATTGAACTCTATAATTTTTCCTTTAAGTATTTACCAGTAATAGAAGCTTTGTTTTTAATGATTTCTTCGGGTGTTCCAACTGCTAAAATTTGACCGCCATTTTCTCCACCTTCAGGACCTAAATCGATGATATAATCGGCACATTTTATCATGTCTAAATTGTGTTCAATCACAATTATTGAGTGTCCTTTGTCGATTAATGCATCAAAAGAAGTCAGTAATTTCTTAATGTCATGAAAATGCAATCCTGTAGTTGGTTCGTCAAAAACAAACAACGCTTTGTCTTTTGTACTTCCTTTGACAAGAAATGATGCTAATTTAATTCGTTGTGCTTCACCACCTGAAAGAGTTGAGGAGGATTGCCCCAATTGAACATATCCCAAACCAACATCTTGCAAAGGTTGTAATTTTTGAACTATTTTGGTAAGATTTGCAGCTTTGAAAAATTCTAAAGAATCATCAACTGTCATCGTCAAAATGTTGTCAATATTTTTTCCTTCAAAATAAACTTCAAGGACTTCTTTTTTGAATCGTTTTCCGTTACATGCATCGCAAGGCAATTGCACATCCGCCATAAATACCATTTCAACATTTATAGAACCTTCACCTTTACAGTCTTCGCAGCGACCGCCATCTACATTAAATGAAAAATGTTTAGGTAAATAACCTCGAATTTTTGATAATTTTTCTTTAGCATATAAATCTCGAATGTCATCGTATGCTTTAATATAAGTCACTGGATTGGAACGCGAACTTCTACCGATTGGATTTTGATCTACATATTCAACGTGCCTAATCTTGTGATAATAGCCTTGCATATCTGAAAATTGGCCCGCTTTTTCTCCAATTCCGTCTAATTTCTTTTGCATTGCAGGAAACAAAATTTTCTTTACTAAAGTACTTTTTCCACTGCCCGAAACCCCAGTAATAACTGTTAAAACTTCCAACGGAAACTTGACATCTACATTTTGCAAATTATTTTCTCGTGCACCTAAAATCTCAATATAAGTTCCCCATTTTCTTCGGATTCTTGGAACCGCAATTTCTAAATTTCCATTCAAATAGTTTGCCGTTAGCGAATCAGATTTTAAAATTTCTGAATAGGTGCCTTGTGCAACCAATTCTCCACCGTGAGTTCCTGCTTCAGGACCAATATCAATAATCATATCGGCAGCTTTCATAATGTCTTCATCGTGTTCAACAACGATTACGGTATTTCCTAAATCTCGAAGTGAAAGCAGCACTTTTATCAATCTTTCTGTGTCTTTTGGATGTAATCCAATGCTTGGTTCGTCCAAAATATACATAGATCCAACCAAACTACTCCCCAAAGAAGTTGCCAAATTGATGCGTTGTGATTCTCCGCCAGATAATGTAGCGGAATTTCTATTTAATGTCAAATAATCCAATCCTACATCAACTAAAAACTTTAATCGACTATTAATTTCTATTAAAAGTCGTTTTGCAACCTTTTGATCAAAATCATTTAATTCTAATTTATCAAAGAAAGTCACCAGTTTTTTGATGGATAAATCCACTAAATCGGATACTGTTTTTTCGCCAATTTTAATATAAGAAGCTTCAATTCGGAGGCGTTTTCCTTTGCAAGAATGGCATTTGGTTTTTCCACGATATCTTGATAACATTACCCGATTTTGAATTTTATAATTTTTTTCTTCTAATTCTTTGAAGAATTTTGTTAATCCTGTGAAAAAAGAATTTCCATTCCAAAGCACGGCTTTATCTTCATCCGATAATTGGTAATACGGTTTGTGAATAGGAAAATCAAATTTGTAGGCATTGTTGACCAATTCATCTCGATACCAGCCCATACTTTCGCCACGCCACGCGTAAATGGCATTTTCATAAATAGACAAAGCCGTATTTGGAATTACCAATTCTTCGTCAATTCCAATAACGCTCCCATAACCTTCACATACAGGACAAGCGCCATAAGGATTATTAAAACTGAACAAATGAACATTGGGTTCTAAAAACGAAATGCCATCCAATTCAAAATTATTACTAAAACTAAATCGTTTATCAGTTGCAACTTCTTGTAAATAGCAGATTCCTTTTCCTTCATAAAAAGCAGTTTGAACCGCATCGGCAAGTCGATTGTAAAAATCTTCCTCGTCTTTGATTACAATTCTGTCAATTATCAGTAAAACCTCGTTGTTGTCTAAAGAATGTGCGTCTATTTCGTCCAAACGAATCATCTCATTTTTAACCAAAATCCTAGCAAATCCTTGTTGTAACAATGCTTTTAATTTATCTTCTAAAGCTCTGTCTTTTTCTAAATGAATAGGAGCTAGGAGGAGCCATTTGCTATCCATTTCTAATGACTTCACTGTATTTATAACATCCGAAACCGTATTCTTTTTTACTTCCAATCCAGAAATTGGAGAATAAGTTTTACCAATTCGAGCAAATAAAAGCTTTAAGTAGTCATAAATTTCAGTTGAAGTTCCTACGCTTGAACGGGCATTGGTAGTATTTACTTTTTGTTCAATTGCAATGGCAGGTGCAATTCCCTTGATATATTCCACTTTTGGCTTGTCCAATCTCCCCAAAAATTGACGTGCATAAGACGATAAACTTTCAACATAGCGGCGTTGTCCTTCAGCATATAAAGTATCAAAAGCCAAACTCGATTTTCCAGAACCCGATAAGCCAGTAATAACAACTAATTTATTACGAGGAATAGCAACATCAAGGTTTTTCAAGTTATGTACCTGAGCACCTTTAATAATTATATTTTTCTTAGGTTCGAGTTGTGAAATGTCTGTTTTAATCATAGCTAATTTTAATGATTGCAAAGATAAATAAATATAACTACACAAACTTCCAACAATAGTTAAACTGTTAATTCAATATTATTTTAAGTTTCTTTTTATTGATGTAATAAAATAGTTTTATTTTTTTTATAGTATTCATTTTTATTGAATTTGCTTTTTTTTGTCGTTTTTTTACCATTTTTTAAACTGTTGAAGTACAATAATTTCACGAAAACGCAATAATAAAACTTAACATTACCTTTACATTATGATTTATTAGTGACATTACTATATTTAATTAAATGGTCTTATACCATTGTAAACAATAGTTTTATTACCGCTTTTATTTTTTTCTTGTTTGTATAGTTTTTATATAGTATCATTTAAAACATTTAAAAAAGATCTCTAGTATATTTGACTTTAAACATATAAAATAAATATCATGAAAAAAATTACATTTTTATTTACACTTTTAATTTCCTTTTGGGGTTTTTCTCAAAATCTTGTAACCAATGGAGATTTTCAAACAGGTGCTGCACCTTGGACAGGTTCTGCTCTCAATGTAGTCGACTTGGGGGGTTCAAATTTTGTTAACCAAGCTAATGTAGCTGCAGCAGGGAATCCTTGGGATGCTAACTTAAGCCAAGTTATTAACTTAACAAGTGGAAAAATCTATTTATTTAAATTTGATGCTTTCACAGCTACAGCAACTGGTACAAGGACTTTAATTGCTGGTTTAGGTCAAACGGGTGCTCCTTATTTAAATTCAACTTCAACTTTTACCTTAACTTCAACCCCTCAAACTTTTAGTAGTCAAATTACCATAAATTATGGTGAAGCAGTTACAGATAGAGTGATTTTTGATATGGGTGCAGCTGCAGGATTTGTTTTTATTGACAATGTATCAGTTGTAGAAGTACTTCCATTAATTCAAAATTTTGAAGCGCCAGTTACTTATACAACTGTAGGAGGTTTTAATGGTGCGGTCGCATCATTTGTAACTGATCCTTCCTCAGGAGCAGCTAATGGTCAGGTATTTAAAGGTGTACAAGGACCAGGTGGTGACTTGTGGCAAGGTATTGAGTTTGTGCAAACAACTAAAAAAGCTAAATTAACAACTAACAAAACAATGACGGCAGATGTATACTGTACGCAAGCTTTTAATTTGTTAGCCAAAGTAGCTCAAGGAGGAGTAGGTGCTCCTGAATCAGCAACTGGACAAGCGTATACAACGCCAGGACAATGGCAAACAATCACTTTCAATTTTGCTGTATCTATGGATAATACTGCTGCAGCCAATGGAGAATATCAAAAAATCATCTTTTTTGGAAATTGGAATTCAACTAATAATGGTTGGAATAATCCGGTTGTACCGTTAACATTTTATATTGATAATATCAGAGCAGAGGAAACAATTATTCCAGTTGTTATGCCGCTAATTCAAAACTTTGAAACACCAGTTACTTATACTTTAGCAGCTGGATTTGAAGGTGCTGCGGCTTCTTTTACAACTGATCCAGCTGGAGGTGCAAATGGTCAGGTATTTAAAGGTGTTCAAGGACCAGGTGCAGGTAGTAACTTGTGGCAAGGTATTGAGTTTGTTCAAACAACCAAAAGTGCTAAATTGACAACAAACAAAACAATGTCTGTTGATGTATATTGTTCTCAAGCGTTCAATGTATTAGCAAAAGTAACTCAAGGAGGAGTAGGTGCTCCTGACTCAGCAAATGGCCAAGCCTATACTACACCAAATCAGTGGCAAACATTAACTTTTAACTTTAACTCACCTATGGATGGAACAGGTGTAGCCAATGGTGAATATCCGAAAATCAGCTTTTTTGGAAATTGGAATTCAACTAATAATGGTTGGAATAATCCTATCGTACCATTAACATATTATCTTGATAATGTAAGAGCAGAGGAAGCTGCTATTGTAATTATAGTACCGCCAGCTGGACCAACAGTTAATTCTCCTACTCCGCCAAATAGATTGGCTTCTGAAGTAGTTTCTATATATAGCGATGCCTATACAAGTATTTCACCATTGAATTTTGATGCAGGATGGTGTGGTACTAGTTCAGTTGAACAAACGACCGCTGGTGGTGCTGGTAATAATGTAACTTACTACAAAGGAAATGCTTGTCAGGGTATGACTTTTCCTAGTGCAGTTCAAGATTTTACCGGTCTTACTAACTTGCATGTAGATTTATTTATTGCTACCGGAACTAGCCTTATAGGGAAAGTTTTTCATACGAAAATTGTTCCTACTTCTGGTGGGACTGTAACAGAATTTAATATTGATTTAAATGCGCTTTCTCCTGCTCCTGTTCCTGGGACATGGTACTCATATGACAAAGTAATTAGTTATAATGGACCAACTAGTAGTATTCATGAATTTGCAGTTACTAGTAATCTAAACAATGTTGTTTGGTATGACAATCTTTATTTTCATAAAAATACTGTTTTATCCACAGATAGTTTTGCTGTTTCTAAAGTGAAGCTTTATCCAAATCCTGCATCTAATGTGTTAAACATTGAGTCAGCTGGAACTATTCAGAATATTGCAATTTACAATGTTTTAGGACAAGAAGTAATGAACAAATTAACAAATCAAACGTTAGTAAGTTTAGATGTTTCTGGATTAAACGCAGGTGTTTATGTAATTAAAACTGCAATTGATGGAACTGTTTCCTCAACAAAATTTATAAAAGAATAGTTTAAACTATTTCAATTTTTTAAGACTGTCAGCAATGACAGTCTTTTTTTTACGATTTTTTTATTATAAATTTAATATATATCTTTATTTTTTAAATACTATGAAATGCAATTTCTAAAAACTCGAATCCAACTTTTATTATTTCTATTTTCTTTAGTCAGTATGGCACAACAATTACCTCCAATTGTAAAGTACTCTAAAGATATTTATAATGCTGGTATACAAAATTGGATGATTTCTCAAGACAATCAGCGATTTATATATTTTGCTAATAATGAAGGTTTGTTAGAATTTAATGGGTCAAAATGGGTATTAAATCCATCTCCAAATGAAACTATTATTCGTTCTGTTAAATGCATTCAGGATAAAATATACACTGGGGCTTACATGGAATTTGGCTATTGGCAACGTGCAGCTAATGGAGAATTATTTTACACCTCGTTAAGCAAATCGATCAAGTCTAAAATTAATGATGACGAACAATTTTGGGGAATTTTTCCATTTGATAATTGGATACTTTTTCAATCTTTAGAAAAAATTTACGCTTATAATACCAAAACTAAGTTGTTTACCATTATAGAACCTAAAAGCACTATTAACAAAGCTTTTAAAACATCAAATGGTATTTATTTTCAAACACCAAATGGGCTATTTGAAATAGATCAAGGTAAAAGCAAGTTGTTTTTAAGTAATACTATCATTAATCAAAATAAGCTTATTAATATTTTTGAAACGTCTGATGGCTTACTTTTAGTCACCCAAAAACAAGGAGTTTTTAAATATAAAAATGGTGTTTTATCTAAATTTCTGACCAATATTGATGCAGAAATACTGCAAAATAATATTTATAGTAGTCAATTATTGTCTGATGAAAGTGTAGCGCTTGGTTCAATCTCTAATGGAATTTTTATTTTATCCAAAGAAGGAAAATTAATTTATCATATCACTCAAAATTCAGGATTGAGTAATAATACCGTGCTTTCGTTATTTGAAGATGTAGATAAAAATTTATGGATAGGTTTAGATAATGGAATTAATTGTATCAACTTAAAATCTCCTATAAATAGTTATATTGATAATACGGGAATTCTAGGCGCAATTTATGCATCAGTTACTCACAACAATAAGTTATATATTGGAACAAATCAAGGGCTTTTTTATAAAGATTTGAATTCTGCTGATAAATTTGAATTTATACAAAATACCAAAGGGCAGGTTTGGTCTTTATTTTCATTTAAGAACACCCTTTTTTGTGGGCATGACTCGGGCACTTTTATTGTAAATGACGCAAATGCAAATCTAATATATTCAGGTTCTGGCACTTGGAAGTTTGAACCCTATATGAATGGAAATAATTTTATCTTACAAGGAAATTATAATGGTATTTCAGTTTTAGAGAAAGGCACAAATGGCTGGATTTTTAAAAACAAAATTGAAGGGTTTAATTATTCTTCTAAGTATTTTGAAATACTTAATAAAAAAGACGTTTATGTAAGTCACGAATATAAGGGAATTTATACATTTTCAATGGATGATTTATTGACTAAAGCTACTAAAGTTATCAAATTTAAAAATCCAGTTAAAGGTAAAAATGCCTGTTTAGTGAAATATAATAATCAGATTTACTACGCTTATAAAGATGGGGTTTTCAAATTAAATAATCAAACAAAACAATTTTTTAAAGACAAGTCATTAAGTTCCATGTTTGAAAATGACGAATATGTTACTGGTAAAATGATTGTAGACAAGTCAAATAAACTTTGGTTTTTCACTAAAAACTACATCCATTATTTTTCTTCAGGAAAACTATCTACTGAATTAAAAAAGAATAGTTTACCGATTCCTTGTTCAATGACCAATTCTATGCCAGGATATGAAAATATATTACAATTGAATGATATTAATTATTTGATTGGATCTACGGATGGGTATTATATTTTAAAAAACATTGATTTTAAATTTAGTAATTATAAAGTTTCGTTAATTAGAATTTCAAATTCAGGAGTTCATTCTAAACCATTAAATATTTCAATCAAAGAGGAAGTGCATTTAAAGCATGATCATAATAATTTAGAATTTAGTTATACTGTTCCAGAATATGACAATTACATTAATGCAGAATATCAATATAAATTAGATGGTTTTAATGATAAATGGAGTGACTGGACTTTTAATTCAAAAGTTGTATTTGAAAATTTACCAGCCGGTGATTATACCTTTTATGTTAGGGCCAAAGTAGCAAATTCTATTACAGACAATATTGAATCGTATTCTTTTGTTATATCCAAACCATTCTATTCGAACGCATGGGCAAAATTATTTTATTTTATTTTGTTGATAATAATTGGATTTTATATTCATAAATTTAATACTATTTTTCATGAAAAAAGACATCAAAGAATTATAGCCGAAAATAATATTTTATTAGAACTTAAAGAATTAGAAAATGATCAAAAAATAATGAAAATTCAAAATGAACAGCTAATTCAAGATGTTGATATGAAAAGCAAAGAATTAGCCGTTTCAACAATGAATCTTATTAAGAAAACAGAATTGTTAAACATTATTAAAGCAGATCTAAAAAACTCAATTGATAGTGCAACTAATGTAAGTATTAAAGACGTAATTTCTACAATAAATAGTAATGTAAAGGAAGAGAGCACTTGGAGTATTTTTAAAGAAGCATTTGATAGCGCTGATAATAATTTTCTAAAGAAAGTTAAAGAATGTCATCCCTCTTTGACGCCAAATGATTTAAGACTCTGTGCTTATTTAAGATTGAACTTATCTTCTAAGGAAATTTCACCTCTTTTAAATATATCTGTACGAAGTGTGGAAATTAAAAGATATCGTTTGCGTAAAAAAATTGATTTACCACACGAAAAAGGATTAGTTGAGTATATTTTGTCCATTTAGAGATTTAATTTCACACTAAAATACCTATACATTTCCACAACAAAAGCAAGAATGCCAATATTTAAATGGTATAAAATGTGTCTTTTTATTATTTTTTATATTGTGTTTTAACAATAAATTCACAACTATACAAGTGTTTTTTTATAATGTCTGTATTTTGTTGTGGTTTTTTTTCTTTAATTAATGAAAATTCATCTGTATTTTTGAAATTATTACAACGATTTATTAACTTTAATTAACCATTAACTTAATCTAGTACTTTAAATGAAAAATTTATTTTATTTACTAACTTTATGCACTGCATTTTCTAGTTTTTCTCAAACAGAAAAAATTGCTATCCAAAAAAATGATTCCGAACATAGCATAACTATTGAAGGCAAAAATTTCATTATAAATGGAATGAATTGGGATTATTTTCCAATTGGCACAAATTATTCTTACAGTCTATGGAATCAAACAGATGCTTTTATTCAACAAGCACTTGATGACGAAATGGGTTTGCTAAAAAACATGGGGGTAAACACCATACGTGTTTATTCTGGAATTCCTAAAAAATGGATTGAGTATATTCATACTAATTTTGGTATTTACACCATGTTAAACCACTCTTTTGGTAGATACGGTTTAACTATAGACGGTGTTTGGAAACCTAATACAGAATATTCTGATCCTAAGACAAGGAAACTTCTTTTAA
>Ga0209107_10000245_pt1 | contig 33112 bp, 20 predicted proteins | sample LakErihyJuly2011_2_FD_187460 | JGI IMG/M metagenome (GOLD analysis project Ga0209107, IMG submission 187460) | Freshwater microbial communities from dead zone in Lake Erie, Canada - CCB hypolimnion July 2011 (SPAdes) (version 2) | ecosystem: Environmental > Aquatic > Freshwater > Lentic >...
CTGCTGAAATTCACTCAAGCGCAGAGCCGCTTGGTGAATTTCTTGGGCGTTAAAAAACCCATAAACCTTCGGTTTATGGGTTGCGTTTCAAATTGGCGGAGAGTGAGAGATTCGAACTCTCGATACCTTGCGATATACACGCTTTCCAAGCGTGCTCCTTAAGCCACTCGGACAACTCTCCGTTTTCAAAGTGGGATGCAAAATAAATGTATTTTTATCATTTTGTCATTACCCAATTACATTTCTGTCTTTAATTCCGAAATCATACAAATCTGTTCAATCAAAAATCAATCTTTATTCTTCCTTTTTCAAGTTATATTTGCAAAATGAAGTTTTCTGACCCAAAAAACATTCAATTGCCAATTGTTGATGTCCGTGTTCCCGATATTTTTGAGCGTGGTTTTATTCCTAGGAGCATTAACGTTGGACTGAATGGTCCTTTCGAAGAGCGATTCTCAGCGCTATTTCCTGATAAAAACCAAGCCCTTTTAATTGTTTCTGACAAAAACGAAGAAGCCAATACAAGACTAACAGATATAGGCTATAAAAACTTAGAATTTTTACCCAATGGTTTTAAATCCTACCAAGACTTCGAACTTCCAATTGATATCGTTATCAGCATAACACCTGAAGAATTTGAGCTTGACCTTAACTTTAATGAGGAAATGGTTATTGATGTGCGCATCGAAGAAAAATACCACGCCGGCCACGTCCTCGATGCATTGAGTTTTCCTGTAACTGAACTTGAAGCCAAACTCGACAGTATACCGAAAGACCGTGTATGCTATGTTTACTGTGGCGGCGGATACAGCAGCATGATAGCTTCTAGTATTTTGAGGAAAAATGGTTACCTTTTGGTTAAAAACGTGTATGGTGGAATCACCAAAATTAGCGAAACCCGCGTGCCAATTATTCCGAGTAAATAGTTGAAAAAAGAACCTCTATACAAGCTTTTGTTTTTTGCTGTCATATGGATAGCATTTTCATCTGCCAGTGGGGTGTTTCAACATTTTCAAAAACTTCCAATGGGCGTGCACCAAAGTGCGCAATGCGATAGGGCTTCTTTGGCTCAAAATTATTACTATGGTGGCATGCGTTTTTTTTACCCTGAGGTAAACGAGAACCGGTGTATAGATGGCATTGTTTCCTGCGAGCTTCCTTTACCCGCATTCCTTGCCGCTTGTAGCTATAAACTATTTGGATTCGACGAATTTCATTTCAGACTTATTACATTTTTGTTTTATAGTTTTGGCATGTTTGCCTTGTTTTTGTTGTTTAACACCAGAATGAACAAAACCATGTCAATGGCTCTGCTGTTAATATTGCAACTGTCACCAATCCTCTTATTCTATGGTGCTAATTTTATTCCAGACATTTGTTCATTAGGTCTTGCATTTCTTGCTTGGTATTGCTTTTTTAAACTTTACATCCAACATCCATTTGAACCAAATACAAAAGCATTAGGGATGCACATACTTTTTGTCATTTCCTTAGGTTTGTCTGTTGCCATTAAAACCACTTCCCTTATTCAATTTATAAGCATCCTTGGTCTTTTGGTCTTTTCTTATCTTCCTTTTTTGAAAATCAAAATTCCACAAAGAAGAACTTTAAGCATTTCCCTCATGCTTGCATTTACAATTCCTTTGTCTTGGTTTTTATGGAGCAAGTACCTTTCACTTGCCCATAACAGCCAGTATTTTATGATGAGTTTGCCCCATTCAGAGTCCTGGGACAAATACTTTGAAGCCTGGGCGGTGTATCTAGCCAATTGGCCTCCACAAGCCCTATCGTATCCAATTATTTACATTGCAACTTCATTGTTAATCCTGCTTGTTTTTTTAAAGAAATTTATCCAAACAGAATTGTATTTTTTGTCCATTTTAAATTCAATTGGGAGTGTGCTTTTTCTGTTTTTAATGATAGAACAGTTTAAGTACCACGACTACTACTTCATTTGTCTATTTCCAGTTTTTGCACTCAATTGGCTAGCGCTTTCAGATGCCATCAAAAAAATTCCTCATCGTTTTTGGTGGACTAAAATTGCCATATTCATGGGTGTTTTAATTTCTTTGAACTTTCAATTTTACACAGGCAGAAAAAACCTTGAAGAACGCTATACTGAAGGCAATTATTGGGAGCAATCTCACCACCGCTCTGCAGACATAGACAGTTTTAGATTGAAAATAAAAACCTTAGGCATTAACCGCAACAATTGTGCTCTTGTTGGTTATGACCCATCCCCTAACAACCTACTTTATCTTCTGCATTTAAGAGGGCACAGATTGTCCAAAGACCACGACCAAAACAGAATTAATGATGTCTTAAACAGCTCACACCCTCAGTATTTTATTAGCAACGATTCTACCCTCACCCAAAAGCTAAAAACCAGTGCTGTTCAAACAAAATTTTTACTCAAATACAAATACCTCGAACTGTATAAAATTGAATACGACTCTATTCAATAAAAAAAGGCCAATGCTATTGCACTGACCTTTTTTATTAATTTCTTAAAAAGCGATCTACTCATTCACAATTCTTAATGCAATGGTTCCATTAACCAACAAAGTATAAATGCCCTTAGGCAAGTTATTGATTTGGTAAACTTTCTCGGAAACTTCCACAAGATTGCATTCAATTTTAGATCCTTTTAAATCGAATAAAACGACACTATTTATGGTAAAATCGGAATTTATAGTCACCGAACCTTCACTAGGAACAGGGTAAACTTTCGCATAATTGAATTTACTTTCTTGCTGCACATTGCTTGCTTTTTCTATGGCAAAAAACCAGCTACCTGTATCCACACCTGCATAGTATTTACCGAAGGTATCTAAAAGCGCATTGCCTGGCAATTTGATGCCGATTCTTGAACCTTTATTAAAACTATTCTTAGGCGTAAAACGAAGCACTCTTCCGTCAAAATGCACACTGGTATCAGACATCGAAATGCTTTCTTTCAAAACCTTGTTCTCATACACCAAAATATTTTTAACGCTGTCTAATGTTAGATCACGGTCAAATGTAACACTTAGGTTTGCATTGGTTTTAATGTTGCTGGCGTTCTTACTAGGGGTATAACTTACCACACTCGGATATTGATAGGTTCTAAAATACCAATCTGCATAATTTAAATTCGCCGCATTGGTGCCAAACGTGTCAACAAAACAAGAATCCATAGCTATTGAAACCAAGGCATTGGAACCAAACTGAACGATTGGCGTAATGCGAACGGTATTGTTTGTGATTGATATGCGGCTTGATGCGATGGGAATTATCTCCTTAACATTTCCATTCTCATAGATTGTAACATTGCCAGTATTTCGCTTGTAAATCTTTTCATTGTAAACCAATTGTGGAACCACATTCAATGCCACCATATTTGTTTGGTGCGCAGGGAAATTAGAGGTAATCTTTGGTGCAATTGAAATGGTATTGAAATGCCAAACTGCACTGTCTATTCCTTTTTTCAAAAGGTTATTGGAAGAGTCTGAAACCAGCCCGATAGGCAATACAACCGCTATTCTTGAGTTTACTGGAAAAGGCTTAAGGTGAGAGACAAACATTGAATCGTTCTTGATTTTAATCAAATCGCTGCTGATGCTGATGCTTTCCAAGAAAACATTGTTGCTGTATATATTGATGCTGCTGTTGCGTTTTAGAACGGACTCACTAAATTTAACCTGTAGTGTTGCATTCTGCTTTACATTAACTTCATTTGATTTCGGTGAAAATGCACTCACCACGGGTGGTATATTTTCATATGTGCATGAATATGGATATGAGCTGCGCTCCATAGTTCCAAATGAACTTAAGGTTCTATTTTTAAACGCTGGGTGGCTGCTCGGGTAAAATGAACACCTGAATACCGAATTATTTCCAGCCGCTTGGCCATCTGTTTGTATGGTCGTTGCATTAACAGGGTTTCGGAATTGCCATACCAACTTTTTATTTGCTGTCACTTCAAACAAGCGGCCTTGAACACCGCTGCATATCAATACATTTCCGTTCGGCAGCATTTCTGCCCCTGAAATAATTTGAGAATAAAATTTCGTTTTTATAGAATCTGTATACATCCAGGCTGCATTAGATGGTCCATAAGGTGTATTGTAGATATAAGATCCGTTGGACAAAATTGGCGTGCGGATGATATCGACAGATGAATAAGCGGTGTCTCTTCCCCAACCATTGTTGAACAACATAATACTTCCTGAATCGCGCATGCCGCTAGGGATCCAACGCGCATTATGTTGCCTAAATAATTTACGGTCTGAGTTCGAACCTCTTCTGTAGGCCTGAGGATTTCCCCAACGGTATAGAAAGTCACCGCCCTTATTATAGGTCCCTCCTGCATGGCTTGCCGCCTCAGCCAATGTGGTGCTGTGGTCAATAATCCAGATTTCAGAGATATTGTGGGCGCTAATTACAATTTGGTCTAGTTTTGCGTTATAGTCCAATGAGTTTGCATGAATCCAATCGTTGGTTTGCAGGTTCAATGCATAGTTCATATCCATTCTTTCAGGGTGCATATCCACTTGTCCGTAATGGATTAATGTAGAATCAATATCTTGAATGGTGTGGTCTAATAAGTCCCATTGCCATACCACTTCTGCACTGTCTTTGCCAATAGGTTTTAATTCAATGATGCGCTCTGACCATAGGTCTGTTTGATTTATACTAAAATTCAAACCCGACCTACCATAAGACATGGCCTTATTTTTAGAAATACTGTGCCAAGCCAATACCAAAATATTGCCATTGGGCAAAGGTGTGATATCGTGGTGCTGACATAAAGAATCGTTAAATACCTTATACGACCAAACCATATTGCCATCCCAATCATACTCCTCCACCATGCCTCCACGCCCGCCGGCAAAACCGAAAACCGTATCGGTGTAGGTACCCGCTTTCAATAAATGTCCATTGTCCTTAAGATAAAGTGAAAGACCTGGCGTGTATTGCGTTTTCCAAGTATGGACTTTCTGACCACCCTTGTTGATAAGATACGTTGTGTCGACACCAATAGGCGAGAACAAAACATAGCCACTTTCTAAATTTCCAGAAATCTTTTTGGTTAAACCCAAAGTTTTGGTTTGTGAAAAAAGTGGTAAACATAAGACAAGTAGAACGGTGCTTACTAGGCACTTTTGCAAGTAAAGATAATGTTGTGAAACTTTCATACGGAGAACTAAGTTATATTGTTCTACAAATATAAGTAAATGTTCAGTAAACTATTCCAAATGAAGGCGATGCGTTTTTTATTGGCACTAAATGAATTGTGGAGAACCTGCTTTTTTAAAAAAGTATGTCATTTTTTTGCTTAAATAACATCATCCATCCAATGCCAAATAACGCTAAAAGCCTCTTTAATAGCAACTTAAATGCATGAAAATCAATTAATTTTAAATGTGCATAAACTATTGAATGGTATACCTCAGTTTTACGCCAAAATTGGTCAAAGCCGTTGGGAATGCATTCGATGCATGCGGTTTAGATGCACGACGCTCATAGTAAATATTCAAGTTGACGTTCTTGTTGACCATGTAGTTGATGTTTGGCTGTATCATAACAACCCTCTGGCCACTTTGAATGGTGTTTGAGTTCAAATCAACCTGCCTGATTACAGTAAAATTATTCTGAATGCTAATGCGCATATCCATCAATAAATCATTTTCCAAGTATATTTTCTTGCCATTTACTTTGATTGGAATTTTAACCCCACTGGTTCTATAACTCAAATTAAATGAAAAGTCTTTTGACGTTAGCTCGGTTAAAATTGCGTTTGGTACAGACAATGAAACATTTCTCGAACGGTTGATTTTAAACCCGCCTGTAATGCCCGATTTGGTGGTAACGTCTATACCAATTAATGGACTAAACTGCTCTCTAATATTTACATTGTTGATGTTGTACTGACTCACCAAGTCCTTGCCGCCTCTTGCCGTATCGTTCGGGTTGTAGTACAAATTGCTGGTGTATCCACCAATATTGTAGGTTCCTGAGTAACGGTGTTGCAAGGTTATATTGGTAAATATTTTGCCAAGCGCTTTAATCTTACTTAAACCATTGTAATTGATGTTCCAGTTTGGCAATGGAAGACTTCTAAATGGACTCAAAGAAACCTTCGATTGGTTGGTGCCAGTGTAGGCAGCAAAGAAAGCCGGAATCAAAGTGTTTTGTGCCTTAGCGCCATATCCATAATAGTATTTGCCACCATTGGTCTTGTCAATACCCTTAAGAGCAACCCTTCCATCTTCATTGGCTTGCCTTTGTGATACCACAAATCTAAAGTTTTCAAAATTTTGGTAATTTGTACTTTCCCAATTATTCTTTGCACTTGCTTTGTCATTTGCCGTTTGAATAAAAATACCAGTCATTGTAAAGTTTCCGGTTTCCCTCAACGACAAGTCTCTCCATTGACCTGCAATGTTTTTGTATTCTCCTGTGGTGTCATATCTAAACAACGTTTGCAAGGTATTTGATCGACTCAAATTAAAATTCATTTGAATTCTAAAGTCTTTCATAGGCTCTAAAGTTGCACTGCCTTGAATGGTTTTGATGTGGTTCTGAGAGTAGAAATTATTAACCCTTACATCATTGGTCAAAGCACCCATCTGCGCTAAATTGTATCGAATGTCTTCATTCTGACTACCGAGTATAAACGGTATTCCCGGTACTGAATGCGCAAAGTTTTGGCCAAAATAGTCAATTTGGTGGACGAATCCTGGCAACACGATTCCATCTCTTAAGGTATAATTGACGTTGGCATTTCTCACCATCATCAAGGCTCTTAAAAATCCAGTTCCAAAAGCTTGTTTTTCTTTCTTGTTTTTTTCTGTTGCGGCTGATCCTTTGTCATCAGCGGCAGGCCCTCCAGCCTTGGCTTTCTTTGTGCCTTGGTTGATGCGGCGCAACAATGGAATTTTATTGTATAGGGACACAAAATTAAACTGAGTGTTCAAGGTTAACTCACGGCTGTTTTGAATGGTATTCCCTAATGTTGAATAGGCTGGTGGAGCTTGGGTCCATCCATAATTTGCACCATATCTCGCAGTTGAAGTTATCCAATTTAAAATACCAACTTTATCAAAAGGCAATGAATAGTTAAAGTTTGCTATTTGGTTAAAGTCTCTCATCCTACCCAAAGCCCAGAAGTCGTTGCGGACAGAGTCTTTCTTTTCTTGGGTGTTCAATTGCCCAAATGGTTCTTGAATACGCGAATTAACAGTAGCAGAGTAGTCTAATTTTAAATTTTTAGTGATTGGATAATTAACATTGTAAACCCTTTGAATGGTAAAATTCTTATCGAACAAACGCGGTGTTAACTGCTTAAACAAATCATTGTTCCTGGCCAACATTTCAGAATAGTAACGGTCGACATCCATGCGGATTGAAATGTTTTGCGGAAGTGCACGGACATTAAAATCTCTGATTAAAGCCAAATGTTTGCTCTTTATAAACTTAAATGGCTCCCATGGCTTTGATTTCGGACTGTACATGTAACCCAAGCTGCCGTGGTACGTTTTGCTGTATTGTTGCTCAACTTGAATGTTGCGTTTTTGAAGGTAAATATACGAATAGGTAAAGTTAAAATTCGATATACTCCAAGGCATTAGTTTACCTGAACCCGTTTGGTTTTTTCTAACGTTTGTAAAGTTTACACTATACCTTGTATTGTAATCTTCAGCATTGCGCAAGACCTGTTTCTTTTGGTCATCAGGCAAACGCTCAACTGCTGTTTTTAACTCAATATCTGGATTTAACGGATTGAATTTCGGTCTAACAATTGTTCCACTGTAGCCAACAAACATCGGTATGTTATAACCTGACTTTTGAGGGAAGAATTTCCCTAATTCAAAACTTGATGCCAAGTCAAATTGATAATTGTCTGCCAAATTTCTTTCGTTCAGTCTTTTGTCAATTCCGCCAAAACCAATCGTTGAAATATTTCCTGAGGCTGAAAGTGTTGCAAAATCTGCCATTTGGGCAACCACTCTGCTGGTTGCAGCCCAGCCACCTTTGTTGGTAATGTCTGTAACGCGCAGTTCGTTAAACCAAACCTCACCGCATTTTGCTAGGTCGGTATTGTTTCTAACCCCCAACATAATGGTGCGCACATTACTCAAATCGGGCAGGCCTAATACTGTAATCTTATGCCCTTTGTCGTTGTAATAAAAGAAAGGTCTTGTTAGCTGCACATTGCTTTCACTTCTCTTGTTCTTGGCATTAAACAAATCGGACAATTCAAAATCAAATGCATTTTCAGATTTCCAAATTTGGTCTGCTGAATACGTGCCATCTGGGGTCATCTTTAACGGAATTTCATATTCGTAATAGTTTCCTACCAAATCCGTTCCCAAACGGATAAATGCTGAAATATCACCGTCTTTCAAATCTGTGCCTTCAGCATGCACAAACATTTTTAAGTTTTTGTAGTTCCGGATATCAAAGTTAGATGTTTTGTATGCTCCTCTTGAATCTCCTGGCTTTAAATTACAAACTCTAAGTGACAAGGACTGCTCATTTTGTTGCACCACATTTTGAGAAGCTGGGTCACGCACCCTATCTATCCCTGGAGGTTCGACATAGCGGATTGGCTGGCGTTTGCCGTTTTCTTCAATGTTAACTGTAGAAACCACAAAGGTTGTATTGTCTGTTGGGTCTAATGGAACCACTGCACCTGGTTTGGTTAGTGAATTCAAATAACGTCTCCAATCGGCGCGCACCAATTGCATTTGTGCAAACCTCAAAGTGGTGCTGTCTGAAAACCCTTTCATGTACATGCGCATGAAACGAATCGATTTGAAGTCAGAAATATTGCCAACTGATTTGGTGTATTCTCTTACTGGAATCTTAATTTGTATCCACCTAACCTTTTCTTTTTTGCCATTCTTTAAGGTCTTTTCAATTTCAGAAATATCGGTTACAAACCCCTTGCCTATTTCAAGGTCTTGCGGACTCAAACTGATTTCATAATTGAAATAGTCTTCCGTTTGGTTCATGGTAAAATCGCTGTTGATGTCTTCGTTATCTGGAATGGTAGACGCACTTTTTGGCGTGCCATCATCTAATTTATCTAAAGTAGAATTGCCTTGTAAACTGTTGTAGGCTTTGTACCTTGAAACCACTGACGCTTTAACGTCATTGTATTCAGGACTTCTATTGTGTTTGTAGTTGTCGTTTGAGGGATCATTCAGGGCTTTTATATAAATGTCTGAATTTGCACCAAACAATGACTGCAAATTGCTTAAGTATTGGGCATAGAAACTGCGCTCATCGTCGTCGTTCATGCCATCCAAACCAACATCTTGGAATGGTCTGGCTGCTGGTTCATTGTCGAAGGCACTGTTTAATTGTGGCAACACCGGAACCCGACCAAAACTAGAGGTATCCAAATCGTCTAATTTGCCTTGGGGATTAAATCCATTTTCAAAAACCTTGCGCCTATCTGGCAAAATATCTTCACTTACGTTACCAAGATCAATGTATAATTTTCCTTTGTTCGTGGTGTTTTGATCGTAGATGAATGGATCCATCATCCAAATTTCTATGTAATCAATATTCGCCGCTTCAAAGTCGTTGCTCTCTATTCGGCGCATAATACCACCCCAAGCTTTAACGGGTTCTTTAAAGAATCCATTGCTGGTAAAGTCGTTGGTGGCATTGTAGTTGTACTGGCCTCTTTCTCTAGGATAAAACGCCAAGTCTAAAGTTGGTAAAATATTTGGTGCGCCTTGTTGGATTTGTTTGTTAGGAAAAACCTCATTCACAGAAATCTCACGCATAAAGTGGTTGCTCTGCATTTCGACATCTACGGCAATGTGCTCAGGGGTATACTTATCTTTTCTGTAAAAGGTTGGGTCAATATTATACCAAGCGATCTTTCCGCGGTTATTGCCCCAAGATTTTTTATCTGTAACAGACAGATTCCATTCAGGGAATAAAACCGGTTGGTATTGCGGCAAACTTGCCAATTTCCAACTGGAAACCAATCTTAAGTCGAAGGTCGTTTCTGCACCTTCAAAGTCGTCCAAATAACTTACGCCTCTGGTTTCGTTTTGTCCACGTGCTTGTCCTGGAAATATACGTGCATACTCCCACTGACTGCTTAAACGGCTTTCTGCTTTGGTTTGAATAAATGGCAAACGGTCTACCAATTTGGTTAAAAACAAGGATGGCGTTGAATAGCTGCCATCAAAACCGATGATGGTGTTTAAAAGCGGTTCATCACCAATATTGGTCTTAGGGGTTAAAGCCCTTTCGTACATATGGAGAATGGTTCCACCCAAGATTAATTTCTTGCTCGCTGCGTAGTCAAAACGTGCACCCAACAACGTTTTTTGTTGGATATTAAACATGCTGTTGCTTTCTGCAGAAACTTTTATAACCGCACCAGATTGCAATATGCCTTGGTTGATAATGCTCACCTTACCGGCATTGTAATCGACAATAAAATCGACGTTCTCTGTAAGCTTCGTACCATTGGCTGTTACCACCACAGAACCTTGCGGAACGTTTAAAGCATTTAGCGAAATTTCATTGGAGCTTGTTCCTTTGTAACTGCCTTTTAAGAAAAACTTATTGTGCGTTACATCTTGCTCGGCCAGCCACTTGGTGCTATCATACAAGGCATCGTAAACATATTTGTTGGCTACCAAGGAGTCGCCATTAAATTTACGCCTTAAGTGGTTGCCGAAAGGCTCTCTCACAGGAAAAATCACACGTCCATTTTTCGATTGGAAGCTGACGTCTTCTATGGCATCAAACACACCATCAGGCTTTGCTTCACCTTGTCTGTTGATGCGGTCCATATTCATGACGCGGATCAATGGTGTGCCTCCGCTTAGTTCTGGATAAGCATTCACCGGCATGTAATTCAAATCAGCTCCCGAAGGGTCATCGTTGTAAATTACATTAAAGTTCAGGTCGTTTGCATTGATGTTAAATGAACCTAAAGAGTAGATATTTTTCATCATCAATTCCCACATTGGAATTTTTGTTCTGATGATGTTGTTCTTCAACATTTTAACCATCAAGACTTTTGAATCTTCCCTGGTGCTGGAAATTTCAGAAGCAAATTCCCCAACCTTATAAGGTATTCCATTGTAGGTGTATTCAAATGCAACACCTAAAATTTCGTCGTTATTTAACGCTGTATTTAAAGAGATATAACCCAGTTTTTGATTGATGGTAAAATCATTTTCTCCCAATTGTTTTGCATAGGTTAGCAATTCGTAATCGAAGCCTTGTTTCAAATTAGGGAAACCCGCATTTAATGCATCAATGGATGTTTTTGATTGTCTAATTAGATCCTTGGATGCGGCATTGGTCAAATCGGCGTACTGGCTATTTGAGAAATTGTCTGCAACAGGATTTAATGACCCGTTTATTAAAGTTTTGTTGTAAGGTGCTTTTTCTCCAATATCCATCAAGGCCAATACGTCGCGGGTATTGTCATAGCTACCACCTCGGTTGGTTACCCAAACCTCAACACGGTTGATCACGATGCCAGAATTAATTAAAGGCAAAGTAGACATCGCACCATCAAATTGATCTTTGAAAAATTCAGACAAGAAATAGTGTCTGTTTTGGTCGTAGTTGTGGGCTTGAATGTTGAAGTTGGTTATTTGAGCACCACCATTAACTGTGGTTTCTGTGCGTTGACCTTTGTTTTGCGTCGCAATAACCGTCATTTTCAATTTGCCAAACTGCCAAGACGTTTTAATACCAAACAACGATTGACCCGCTTGAATTAAACTTCCGTTTAATGGCAAACTCACATTACCCAACTCAACCGATTTTAACATTTGGTCTTCTTTCCCTACCCAATTCAATTTGGTTTGGTTGTCAAAATCAAACGTAGCATCGGTATCGTATTTAATCCCCAAGTTTAAGGCATTGCCAATTTTACCTTGTACGTTTAATTGAATTTTTTGATCAAAATCAAACTGCCCTGTTCTTTGCATACGGGCACTGTACATTGGATTTCGAACCGTATTAAAAATACCTCCAAAAGTTAATTCCGCAGATCCACTTGGTTGAATATCGATTAGGCCACCTCTAAACAATTTGTCTAATACCTCTGGTGTTTTGACAAGCGTTGGCGATTTGTTGTTGTTAAATCCACTTTGACCGGCATTGCTTTTAGATTTTTGATCAAAATAACGTTTGCGTTCCTCTTTTGCACTCTCCGCCATGTATTCATCGCGGGACATGGTCCTTAATAAGGTTTTCTTTCCTGCTACCTCCTTGTATTCTTCATACATCTTGGTTTCGGTGTTGTATTCTACGTAGGTTTTAACAGAGGGGTCGTTGAGGTCTATATTGTTCTTGTACTTAGAATCTTCGCGGCCTTTGTTGTCTTTAACTGGGTACAACAAATCATCTTTTTTACTGCTGTCCTTCCCTGCTTTTCTGCTTTTAGAGGTGTCCGCTGGCGCTGAATCAAATTCTTTTAGGCTAAGATTTTTGTCTGATTCAAATATTTTTGCGCCAAATTCTTCTTCGATACCTTCTATCGAAAGCGCTAATATTGGAGGAATTTCCATCCAAGCTGAGGCAGATCGAGAAAGCGTAATTAATGGCAGTCCAGCAATACTGAACAACAACCACAACCCTCCCTTTGACCAAAGCTTATTTAAAGACTGCGTTGGTTTCACAAGTAACAAAAAATACTAAAATTTATCAAAAATAAGTTAATTGGTAGCGTCTTTTCTATAGGCTTTTGAGGGTATTAAAGTGCGAATATAACGAAGTTCTTTAAAAATAATTGCGGTTTGAAAAATTTTATGACCTTAAAATTACAATTTAGCAATGCTATTTTCTAGTATTTTTGCAAGGTGACCAACAAACGCCTACTTATCGCTTTTTGTATTTTGCCTTTATTGCTAAATGCACAAAAATACCAGGGCCTTCAGGTAAATCTTTTGCCTGGCTTTCTTATTGCCCATAGAGAATACATGGCAAATATGGAAGCCCACACATTTGGATTGGAACTTAATTACAGCAGCAATTATACGGGTTGGTCTCAAGCAGACGAAGGATACAAGCATTTCCGCTGGGGCACAGGCCTAAGCTATTTCAATATGGGAAACCGCAATTTGAATGGAAATGTTTTGGCTTGGCATATCCATGTTGAAGCAAATCTCAAAAAACGCGAAAAATTTCAAGCGGTTTTAAAATTTGGGTCAGGCGTTGGTTACCTCGACCGCCCTTACAATTTGGAGTCGAACAAGAAAAACAAAGCCATTGGGTCTAAACTTAATGGGAACATGCAAGTAATGTATAAGGCTTACTTTGATTTAAATAAAAAGACATCTTTGGTTTTAGGCGCTGGCGTAACGCATTACAGCAATGGAAATTTTAAACGCCCCAATCTTGGCATTAATATGATGCACTTGGATTTTGGTCTATTGCAAAAAATAAAAATTTCAGAAGACAAAAAACCTAAAAACCTTCCAACTCTTTTCCCTAGCTCCGGCTTCGAAATCATGGCTGGATATGCCCGCAAACAAATAGCTGTGGCAGACACCCGCTTTTTTAACATTTACTCAAGCAGTCTTTTGTACTATTTCAGGCACAATAAAAACAGGAACTGGCGCATGGGAACAGAAGTGTTTTTTGATAAAACCTACCCTTATACTTTATTTAACGAGGCTTCGTTAAAAGGTGTAAAAGCCAAAGACATTACTGAAGTGGCGCTTAAAGTAGGGCATGAATTTATGTTTGGCCGCTTGGCCATTGTTACCGATTTGGGCACTTATCTTTACCGACCAAGCGACTATAAAAAACGCGTGTACTTTGCCATTGGTTTTAACTACTGCTTTGGAAGAGGTATTGTTGCCCAAACCCGCTTAAAAACACATATGGCCGTAGCGGATTATTTTTACTGGGGTGGCGCTTACCGATTTAATCCACTAAACAATAAAGTGCCTTCTCCTAATCAAAATTGGCAATGAAAAATTTAAACGTATGCTTTACACTTATCGTTTTCAGTTTATTTTTCTCAAACTGCAAACACGCCGACGATCTGGTGACCTCTTATGGAGCTGAAACTACTGAAACCAGAAAGGTCGAAAGCTTTGACAAAATTTTGGCTGGCGAAAAATTTGATATTGAATTGGTGCAAGATTCAGCCAAAGCTGGAACCATTGAAATGACGGCCGGTTCTAATGTACTTAAAGGATATACCACAAAAGTGAACAATGGCGAACTTATTATTGCCAATGACAACAAATACAATTGGGTGCGCAAGTTGAGAGTACGCCAAAAAGTTGTGGTGTATTTTGAAACCTTAAATAAGATTCAAATCAATGGTTCTGCTAAATTTACTTGCCGAGATTCCATCATCAACAAAGGTACTTTAGAAATCAAGCATGGTGGATTGGAAGATGCTGATTTATTGGTGAAAGGTGATTATGTTTTTGTTGACTGCACCAATACAGGTGGCGTGAACCTAGAAGGCAGCTGTTTTTTACTTTCTGCATCTATTGATGACATTAGCTTTGTTAATTCATATAAGTTAAATGCTGAAAAAACGTATATCAGCAGTTTTAGCAAAGATGACAGTTATATTTTCGGAAGAAACATCATAGACATCAAACTATGGGGCACTGGAAATATCCATTACAGAGACAGCAGCAACACCAGTGTAAATATTATTGACACTGGCGAAGGCCAGGTAATAAAGGACTAATTTTTTATCGGTAAATTTTGGCTACTCAATTTTGTAGCCAAATAAATATACATAAGGAATATGGCCAACATGCCCATGGTAATTAAACGGTAATGTTTAAAAACATCAACGGCTGTTTGACCAGCAAAATCGACCCACACCAAGTTACCTGTCAAAGCAATAAAAACCATAAATAAAATATAGTGGCCAACATTTTTCAATTTTGCTAACATCAACATTAAAACGGCAAACATTGGCATGCTAAATATAAAACTATACTCTCTTTGGTGGGGAAAGCATAACGGTATTAAAGCCATAAATCCAGCCGCTATTACAAAGCCCTTGTCCACGCCATAAACAGCATGCTTGACTTTATATGCCAAATAAACCACCGAGCCCAAAAGTGCCGCACGAATGGCGTTGGTTATAAGAAACAAACTCGGTCTTGAAAGGTCCGCTATATTTACCTGCGGCTCCAAATAAACGGGTTCAGCAGACAAAAATTTAGTTGCCATGGATGACAAATCCGTGAATCCATATTCGTATGTCTGCATCACATGTATGTCGCTTACTGGATTTAAAGTTTTTAACCATTCTCCTATAAGAAATTGATTGGTTTCAAAACCGATAAACAAAGCAGGAATATACAAAAAGAACAGCAAAGCCGCAAGGCCTAGTCCGATAATTTGAAATGGCTTTTTGCCCATCACAATGATATACGGCGCCAAAACGATGGGCATAATTTTGATGTTGATGCCCAAACACAAAATCAAAATTGCCCAAACCCAATGTCCCTTTTTCAATAAATGGTAGGCCTCAAACATGGTCCATAAAATCAAAACACTTATTTGGTTAAAGGTGTAATTGACCAAAACAATTTTTCCAAACAAAAGCAAAAGAAAGAAAAACACAAGCGCAGAACTTTTTTCGGTTTTAAAAACATGGATTCTCAACAAGATGAAAACGCGCACAAAAAGAGCCGTGTTGATTGCAAACCAAATCCACTTTACGGTATTGATTCCTAACGATTGAATACTGCCCATGATGCCAGCGAACAATACACTGTAAAAATATTTTAAGTTGTAGTAGTGTGGCGGACCATAAATATTCTCACCATTTAACAAGCGTTCGCCAGCGTGGAAGAAAACATCAAAGTCATCCATTCCTCCGGTTTGCCTATTCTTGAGAGAGAAAAGCCACAAGACATAGACAAGAATTAATACATAATAAAAGTCTATTTTTTTGAATCCTGATTTAATATCTGATAGCATCTCAACAAATGTAAATTTTATTTTTTATGCCTCAAGTGTCTGTTTTATTAAGTTATCAAAACGGCTTTCATCCTCAAACAAAAACTGAACTTGAACCGGCAAAACATAAAACTGATTCATTGGAATTAAATTATAAATGCCTTCAGCGCTTAATTTCACAGCGTCTTTTTCGGTTGTAAACACAATGGTGTCGTCATCCAATTTGGACAAGATTTGCGTCATATCGTTTGCCGTGTAATGGTGGTGGTCTTTATAACTTATTGATGTACAATTCTGAGAAATACGCATGCAAATTTCTTTGAACGAATCTGGATTGGCAATGCCACTTAAGGCAATTATCTTTTTAAATGGTCTTTTGTCTATAGATAAATTCCCTTTTACTTTTCTTGGATTCCCAATTTGCAAGGTGGAAAAAAAGACATCCTGCTTGGCATGTGCCTTGATGAATTTCAGAAAATTCTCCTTTTGTTCCAAACTTAACTTTTCAGGACATTTGCTAATGATGATTATATCTGCTCTTTTTGCCCCCGAAGAGAATTCGCGCAAACGTCCATAAGGCATAGGAAAATCTTTGTAATACGGTTTTTTATAATCGGACAATAGAATTTGAACTCCGCATTTTACGGCACGGTGCTGAAACGCATCGTCTAATAGCACCAGCTCTGCGTCTGTTTTTTCCAAATGCTTAAGTCCATTTTCTCTGTTTTCTGCTACCACAATCTGAGCACCTGGTAGGGTTTGAAAATACCACAATGGCTCATCCCCTATAGATTCGGCATTTGCTTGTGCATCTGCACAGATTAAGCCTTTGGTTTTACGGCCATAGCCACGCGATAATATTGCTGTATTGTATTCAGAGGACAACATCCAATACAAATAGGCTGTCATTGGTGTTTTACCAGAACCTCCAACCTGTAAATTGCCAATAACAATGGTTTTGAGTTTTGAATGGTAAGACTTAAATATTTTCAAATCATAACATACATTTCTCAGCCAAGTAATACAACCATATAACACCGAAAAAGGGAGGAGAAGAATCTTCATTAACTAAATTCAATTAATACTCAATGCTGCTAAGATACAGACCATGGGCAGGCACTGAAGTACCAGCCATTTTGCGGTCTTTGCTTTCCAATATTTCTCTAAAGCGTTCGAAGCTAAACTTGCCTTCACCCAATTGAATCAAGGTGCCAACCATGGCACGAACCATGTTGCGTAAAAAGCGATTGGCCGTAACTTCAAACACTAAAATATTGTCGCGGTAATACCATCTTGCAGCCTTTAAATTGCAATTGTAATGTTTTACATCGGTGTTCACTTTGCTAAAACAAGCAAAGTCTTTTTCGCCAATTAAATCCAAACACGCTTGGTTCATAGCATCCACATTTAAATCGTGAAACCAACGAACCGCAAGGTGGTCGAGAAAAGGGTCTTTTTCGAAAATAATATGGTATTCGTAGGTTCTTGAAATGGCATTAAAACGTGCATTAAAATCGCTGCTGACCAAACGGGCATCATGGACAGCGATGTCTTGTGGTAGAATACCATTCAAGCTTTTCAAAAACATTGGCGGCAATTCGATGTCCATATCGAAATGGGCAAAATACTGCCTGGCATGCACACCGGTATCCGTGCGCCCGCAGCCAACGGTTTCAATTTGCTTGCGGGTAATAACCGATATGGCATTGTTCAAAACCTCTTGAACTGTGCTGCCATTGGGTTGAATTTGCCAACCTTGATAATTGCTGCCGTTGTAGGCGAGTTCTAATAGGTATCTCATGGTAATAAAAAGGGCAGCTTCAAAGCTGCCCTTCTAAATAAATTAATTGTTAATGGTTCCGCCTGCGGCTATCCAATCGGTTATTTTAGTCTTTTCGGTGTTGCTTAGATTGCCCATACTGCTGTTCACAGATTTTACAACGATCATAGACTTTAAAGACACAATACCGCAATCGGTAGCAAAAATGCCTCTAGGTGCTCCACCTGAACCTGAAGAGTGGCAGGTTTGGCTACATTTGGTTGCAATTAAAGATGATACCGCTGTAAACAAAGCGCCCTTGGTGGCATTAACTCCAACTACAAAGGTTTCTGTTTTGCTACACCCTTCAAAATCTTGAGTAGTAATTGTATGCGAACCAGCTGCTAAGCCTGTAAAAACAGAATCAGATTGAAATGCGCTTGAGCCTAACTTGAAAGTAAATCCGTTAGAGCCAGATGCACGCATTACCAAAGATCCATTTGAAGAGCAAGAGGCTGCATTCACTACAGTAGCACTAAGCTTTAAGTTTTTTGCAGAACATTTGTCGGTAGGAGGCTCTAAACCATTTTCTTTGCAGGCTGAGAAAAACAATACCGCCCCAAGAAATGATGATAAAATTAAATTTTTTACAAACATATTTATTAAGTTATTTTTAAAATTGGTGACAATTATTTCTTCATTTCAGCATAGTACTTGTAGAAATAAGGTATGGTTTCAATGCCTTTGTAGTAATTGAACAAACCGTATTTCTCGTTTGGCGAGTGCAAAGCATCACTGTCCAAACCAAAGCCCATTAACATGGATTTAATGCCTAGTTCCGCTTCGAACAAAGCGATAATTGGAATGCTTCCGCCACCTCTAGTAGGAATTGGTTTTTTACCATAGGTAGTTTCCATTGCTTTTGAAGCAGCCCCAAATTCAATGCTATCTGTTGGGGTCAAAACAGGCTCTCCACCATGGTGTTCTGTTACCTTCACTTTTATGTAAGCAGGTGCCATTGATTCAAAATGGTTTTTGAACAATTGAGAAATTTTATGTGAGTTTTGGCCAGGAACCAAACGCATGCTAATTTTTGCATTTGCTTTGCTAGGCAATACGGTTTTAGAACCTTCTCCAGTGTATCCACCCCAAATTCCGTTTACTTCCAAAGTAGGTCTTATGCTGGTGCGCTCAACCGTGCTGTATCCTTTTTCGCCCCAAACTTCTTCAACATTTAAGTCTTTTTTGTATGCATCTAAACTAAATGGTGCTTTTGCCATTTCAGCGCGATCAGATTCGCTTACAACAATAACATCATCGTAAAAACCAGGAATTGCAATGTGGTTGTTTTCATCGTGCATAGATGCAATCATTTGGCATAAGATGGTTGCAGGGTTTGCAACTGCTCCACCGTATACACCACTGTGTAAGTCGCGGTTTGGACCAGTTACTTCTACTTCCATGTAAGCCAAGCCACGCAATCCAATGTCGATACTTGGAGTGTCATTCGCAATGATGCTGGTATCGCTCACCAAAACAACATCCGCCTTTAATTTTGCTTTGTTGGCTTTGATAAATGTTCCAAGGTTTGCAGAACCAACTTCTTCTTCGCCTTCTATCATGAACTTCACATTACAAGCCAAGGTATTGGTTTGCATCATGGCTTCAAAAGCTTTCACATGCATATACATTTGGCCCTTATCGTCGCAAGCACCTCGGGCATAAATTGCGCCTTCTGGATGCTCCTCTGTTATTTTAATTACAGGTTCAAATGGCGGAGAGTGCCACAATTCAACTGGATCTGCAGGTTGCACATCGTAGTGGCCGTAAACCAATATGGTTGGCAAATTGGCATCAAATATTTTTTCTCCATAAACAATTGGATGACCAGCCGTAGCACATACTTCTACATTGTCGGCACCAGCTGCTTTTAATTTTTCAGCAACAAAATCAGCGGTTTTCTTAACATCTCCAGCATATTTGCTGTCTGCACTGACAGATGGAATACGCAGTAAATCTAATAACTCGTTCAAAAAACGCTCTTTGTTTGCTTCTAGGTATGGGGTATGACTCATGGGTTAAGAATAATTTTAAGCTACAAACCTACGAAAATAAATTGAGAATGCTTAAGTCCATTGCTTGTAAAAAATTATAGAAAATTCAGTAGTTGGTATAGAGGCAAATTATACCAAATCAAAAGCAAACGAATAATCTCAGCTTAAGAATTCAAATCCATTCTTTTTAACTAAATTTGCCTGCAATGAGTGGCCAAAGAATAAGCAAACTATTTAATATCCAATACCCAATAATTCAAGCAGGAATGATATGGTGCAGTGGATGGAGACTGGCATCTGCAGTATCAAATGCTGGTGGCTTGGGCGTTATAGGTTCTGGCAGTATGTACCCCGAAGTCTTAAGAGAACACATACAAAAATTCAAAAAAGCCAGCGACAAACCTTTTGCGGTAAATGTCCCTCTTTTATATCCCGACATTGACAAGCACATGGCCATTATTGTTGAAGAAGGTGTCAAAATAGTTTTTACCAGTGCCGGCAATCCCAATACATGGACCAAGCACTTAAAGTCGCACGGCATAACAGTGGTCCATGTGGTGGCCAATACAAAATTTGCAAAAAAATGTGCGGAAGCAGGCGTCGACGCCATCGTTGCTGAGGGATTTGAAGCAGGTGGACACAATGGCCGCGAAGAGACCACCACCCTTTGCCTAATTCCAATGATAAAAGAAGTTTGCTCACTGCCCGTTATTGCAGCAGGGGGCATCGGCTCAGGCCAAGCCATTGCGGCTTGTATGGCACTGGGTGCAGACGGTGTGCAGATAGGTTCCTTGTTCGCCGCAAGCCAAGAGAGCAGCGCCCATCAAAACTTCAAAGAAAAAATAACCACCTTAAATGATGGTGATACCGAGTTGTCATTAAAACAACTTACCCCTGTGCGCTTAATCAAAAATGAATTTTACCAAAAAGTAAAATCAGCCGAGACAAATGGCGCAAGCACAGAAGAACTAAGCACTTTGTTGGGTAGAGGAAGGGCAAAAAAAGGCATGTTTGAAGGCGACATGGTGGAAGGCGAATTGGAAATAGGTCAAATTGCAGCCACCATAAAAACAATTCTGCCGGCAAAAGACATCATGGCCAATTTAATCCGCGAATACAACGAAAGCATTCAACATTTTACTACACTATAAATTTGGAAGACCATACCATACACACCCTAGCCAACGGCCTTCGCATCATTTATAAAGAAGCTCCGAACACCTCTGTGACGCATGTCGGATTTAACATCTATGCAGGCTCGCGCGATGACAACAATTTACCGGGCACAGCGCACTGTTTTGAGCACATGCTGTTTAAAGGCACGCACAAAAGAAATTCTTGGCATATCATCAACCGACTTGAGACAGTTGGCGGCGAAATGAATGCATTCACAACCAAGGAAATTACTGTTTTATATGCCTCTGTAATAAACGACTATGCCGAAAGAGCACTTGAATTATTGGCTGATTTAACCTTTAATTCAAGCTTCCCAGACAAGGAACTAGAAAAGGAAAAGAAAGTCATTGCAGAAGAGATAAACATGTATTTGGACACCCCAGAGGAAAACATATTTGATGAATTTCAAGAAATGATTTTTTCTGGCCACTCTCTTGCTCCAAACATCTTAGGCACACCCGAGAGCTTAGAAAAATTGACCTCGAAAGACCTTCTCTTATTTCATAAAAAATATTACCATCCAGAAAACATTGTTTTGAGCATCAGTTCTGGAATTCCTTTAAAAAAGTTTGTTAAATGGGCTCAAAAACATTGTTCGAATGTTCAAAATTCATTCACAGAAAACAAGCGACCGTCCTTTAATTTATACGCTCAAAAATCGGAAAAGAAAACAACTGAGCACGTTCAATGCCATGCCATTTTGGGTAATACCTGCTATGCGCATAGCCACCCGAAGCGTTTGCAAATGTTGCTGCTTAACAACATACTTGGGGGGCCCGGAATGAACTCGCGGCTGAACCTTAGTGTTCGAGAGAAATACGGATACACCTACAATATCGAAAGTGGTTACACTGGATTCATTGACACCGGTTTGTTCCATTGCTATTTGAGCACAGAAAAAAAGAATTTAAACAAAGCTGTAGATTTGGTATACAAAGAATTAAAGCGCTTAAAGGAACAAAAACTGAGTGCCATTCAACTGCACCATGCAAAGACACAGTTCAATGGACAAATTGCCTTGTCGGAAGAGAACCGCCTGAATATTATGCTTATGTTAGGCAAAAATTTAGTGCAAGGTTTTAGCATGGAAACCCTCAACGAGGTTATTCACAAAATAAACCAAATAGACGCAGACGAATTGCAGGAAATCGCAAACGAAATATTTGAATTTGACAAATTGAGCTATCTTGCATATGTATCCGAAGGATAATTAGCAAGCTGAAAATGTTACACAAAATAACAAGACTGATTGCAGGGGGCGAGAGCGAAACGCTCGACTTCAAACAAACCATTTCCGATGCATCTAAAATAGCCAAAACCTTGGTGGCGTTTGCCAACAATAAAGGCGGCACTTTATTAATTGGCGTTAGAGACAATGGAAGTATTAGTGGCATCCGTTCGGAAGACGAAAAATACATGTTGGAACTCGCTGGCACTTTTTATTGCGAGCCTAAAATAAATGTCACCTACATAGAATATGAGATTGACAATAAAACCGTCATAGAAGCAAAAATACTTGTTGGAGCGGATAAGCCCTATTATGCAAAAGACAAGGACGGCAATTGGTGGGTTTACCACCGTGTCAATGATCAAAGTTTACAAGCCAGTGCGGTGATGTTTCAAGTGATAAGAAAACAGAATAGAGCCAATGCCGAAATAAGCAGCTACAGCTTTATTGAATCTGAAATTCTTAAGGCCTTGCAACAAGAAAAGCCCCTTTCTTTACAAGATATTGTGAACCGAATAAACATCAAGAAAAACAGGGTTATTTACAGCCTAGCAAAGCTGATTCATTTTAATTTGGTGTCGGTGATACACCATCAAAAACTAGAATTTTACCACTTAAAACCATGAAATACTAGTATAAGTTTAAATTTATTTAATTGTAAACCAATTACCTCCATTTATTTTTTTCGGTTTTTTTAGTTTTTCTTTTTGGAGTGGAAACATTTCTCTATATTTGAATAAATAGCATTGTTTGTGCTTAAGTATTAATACTCTGCGGGTATTTAAACTTATAACAAACGTTTAAAAAAACTCAAAGCAGAACTAAAATGAAGCGTAATTATTTAATCCTACTCCTCGGATTGCTTACATTCAACAAGTCACTGAATGCGCAGTATTTTGACCTAATTCTTGGGGCTTCTAGCAGCCACTTTTTAGGTGATTTAGGTGGTAAACCTTTTTTAGGGACTAATGACCTTCAAGATTTAGATATTTTATCTACACGCTATGCGCTTACAGCTGGAATGCGCTTCAATATGGGAAAGGTCTTCGCACTGCGCACCAATCTATGGTACGCCCGTTTATCGGGTAACGACAAATATACCCGCAACAGAGAAAGACAGGGCAGAAACTTAAGCTTCTTTACCCAAATTTTGGAAGCAGATGCCGTATTGGAGATGAATATTTACAAAACAGCAGACAAAAACAAGATTTTCTATGTATTCGGCGGTGTAGGTTACTTCGCATTTAACCCAAAAACAAAATTGAATGGCACGGTTTATAATCTCCGCGATTACGGTACTGAGGGTCAATATGCCATTTCCGGAAAATCGCCATACAGCCTGAACTCTATTTGTTTCCCAATGGGCTTTGGAACCAAGTTTATTCTGAACAAACGTTCGTATTTTACTGTTGAAGTTAATTCGCGTAAAACCAGGACAGACTATATAGACGATGTAAGCACAAATTTTGTTGACCCAAACCTTCTCATTGTGGCTAAGGGTCCTACCGCTGCAGCATTGGCAGACAGAAGCATCTCTGATATTCCAGGCTTTAGCAGTGCGGGGTCTATACGAGGTGATCCAAAAAACAATGACAATTTTTTCTTTTTCTCATTCGCCTACAATTACACTTTAGGTTCAGGTGCCAAAAGCGGTGGTTATAGCCACAAAGGCAGGCCAAGAAACAGAATCAATGGCAAATTAAAATGCTTTGAATTTTAAATAACATTAAACACATAATTGATGCGCCCATCTTCTTGATTGGTGCATTTTTTATGCCCTAATCGTTCTTGATTAATAAGGCCAGCTGTTGTTCATTTTGTCGTAAACCTCAATGGTGAATTTAAATTGAGGTTGAACGGAAAATTGGTTGTTTATATTCGCAACATAAAAGAACCCTACCCTAATTCTATCGCTCCATAAACGTATTATTTTCTCGACGCCAACATAGACTTCAAAAAACTTCAAGTTTCTTTCTTTGGTCAATAAAAATCCGCCACCTATGCATTCGCTAATGTTTACCTTTTTAAGAATTGGGATTTTATTTATCAAAGCCCCGTTAAAGCGGTGCAAATAATGTGCTTCATAAAACCTTTTCAGTGTCGCAAATGAAGTATCTAAACTTTGAAATGAATACAAAGGGTTTGCAAAGAAAAGAGGGCCAATTGCCCTTTGAAACTTGTAATCAACCAAACGCAAATCACGGGCATTTAAAAACTCGCCAGACACCACACGGTATTTGCTCACACCCGCTAAACCAATTTTTAATTCCTGCTCAGCTACAAACTCTAAATAATCAAAATCGATGACACTGCCCATCCCTTTTATTCCTTTGCGGTAACGGGCCGAAATTTCGGGCCACTTACTGCCCAATATCACTTTTTGATAGGGTTCTCTTATGTATTTTTGGAAAGGCACATAATACAGCCCAAAAGTGGCGTATAAAGCCTTATAAGGCGAAAATCCCGTGGTTTGAGCATTGCCACCCCACAAACTATCGCCTCGGGGGTCAAACTTAATATTGGCAATTGAACGCCTGTTGGCATATTCAGCCCCCATACCGACATAAAACCCATTGAACAATTCAACTCTATGAAAAATATTTGCGAAATCGTGGGCATAAAAATTTGACCTTGAAAATCCTCTGATCCAAGAATTATAAGAATTGATGACACCAAAATCGCTACCAATACTCGCATTATAAGTCCCTCGGTTAAATGGGTTGTACAACTTGAAGAAATTAACTGAACCTTTTAAATCTCTGTTCAAGACCCCATAGTTTACTGTTGGCCTGACGCTAAAAAACTTCTTATTTTTATGTTTTTTCGAATAAGAAACCCAATAACTAAACCGCGGCCCTGCCACATAAAATGGGGTGTATAAAAACACTAAAGGTTTGAGCAAAACATTTCTTTCCTCGCTTCGTTTGTAAAATCCTTGGCCAGTAAAAAGCAATTTATTAAACGTTATTTTATTAAAAACACTATCGCTCGAATCTTGCCACGACTTTTGAGCAAAAACAGCTTTTAAACTATCTGTTTTACGGATATAGGTAAGTTCTTCTTTGCTGAATGGTTCTTTTCTAATTTGCGCCCAATACGATGTGTCGCGCTCATAAGCCTCTTGGGCTGTTGCACTTAATTCGTTGTTAAAAAACTTCTTAGGGAACGCCTTGTTTAATTGATAATTGCTGTAGTACACAGCTGTTCTTCCACTGCGTTTGGCTTTGCCGTATTTTGCATTGTATTGGAACTCCATTTTCTCCAACAGGTAAGAACTATCGGCAATTTGATAGGTCTGACTCACTTCGAAGAAATCGTACTCTGCCATTTGGTGTTTTGGAAGAGAAAGTTTTAATGATTTAATGGCCCAAATGCTGTCTTGTATGACCAATTCACCTGCTACCAAGGCATTGCCCATTAAACTTGGTGTAACTTTAATTCTGTAATATCGAATGCCATTTTCAAGATATATTTTCAGCATCTTGTACTTGTAGGCAATTAAGCCACTGTTGCTAATAGGCGAAAGAATTGGCGACTCACTCAGTGCAGGCACTTCCAATAAGTTTTTGTAAAAGTTAAATTGCCCATCGGTGTGGGTTAAGAAAAACAAGCTTGCTTTTTGACCTCTAATGTCAACCCCATTTCGTTCTTCCTTCATTTTATTTGGCGGGGCAAAGTGGTAGGTTAAATAAACCTCCGCTACATTTAATTGGTTTGACTTAATTGGCGTGGTATCACTTTTAGGTTTCTTGCGTGTTTCGGTCTCTCCCGCTTTTATGTAGGCCTCAACAGAAAATGCAGAAGGGTTCATAAACCTAGCCTTCCCATCAATTACATTTTGAATAATTTCTTCAGAACGGTCTACTTTCTTTCCCAAAACTTTATACCCCTTAATGTCTTTTTCTAGTGGTTCTAAAATGCAATTTTGAACCACATTTGTATAGGAAACTGTAACCGGCATTTTAAGGGTCTTAAAACCTTGTAAATTAAACACCAGTTCATAAGTGCCTTCCGCAATTTTAATGCTGTAATGGCCTTTGTAATCTGTTTTGGTGTTATGTACAGAATTGTTTTGAACCGACACCTCCACCAAAGGAATAGGCTCCATTGAAGAGTTCCGAACTGTGCCCGAAATGGTGTAAAACTGAGCCTGAAGACCTAATTGAATAAATAGGAAAGCAAATAAATAGTATATTTTTTTGTGGATCAATTGATGCTTGAGGTGTCTAAACGCAATTAAAATACAAATGTTTTGAAAAATCAAATTACTTTCTACAGACCACTATTTGCACTAGATAAAATCCTAAATTCGAAATCAAAACAATTAAAAAACGATTTTAGAAGCTATTTTCTCAGCCAATAAAGCAAACTCATCCGCACTGAAATGAGCGCGTGGACCTGCAAAATTCAAATCAGCTATGGCATTCATTGGCACCAAGTGAATGTGGGCATGAGGCACTTCCAAACCAATTACAGCTACACCTACTTTTATACATGGAACAGTTGCTTTGATAGCAAGAGCCACTTTTTTTGCAAAAAGGTGTAAATCAGAAAACATCTGATCTTCTAGGTCAAAAATCCAATCAACTTCTTGCTTCGGTATTACAAGTGTATGTCCAGCACAGAGTGGATTAACATCCAAAAATGCTAAAAAATTATCATTCTCAGCCACTTTATAAGCAGGTATTTCGCCACTTATAATTTTAGAGAAAACAGTTGGCATACTATAAAGAAATAGAGATTATTTCTAACTTAACGACACCCGCAGGAACTGTAATTTCAACCACATCACCAGGTGCCTTACCAATAAGTCCTGCACCAATAGCAGACTTACTAGAAATTTTACCCAATTTCATATCTGCTTCTTTTTCAGAAACAATCATGTAAACCATTTCTCTGTTGGCATTTAAGTTTTTGACCTTTACTTTGCTCAAGAGGTTAACTTTAGAAACATCCAATTTACTTTCATCAATAACACGAGCTCTGGCATACATATCATTAAGCCCTGCAATTTTGGCTTCCAACAAACCTTGAGCTTCTTTGGCAGCATCATACTCAGCATTTTCAGAAAGATCCCCCTTGTCTCTTGCCTCAGCTATTTGTGCGCTGATTGATGGTCTTAGAACTTTTTGCATGTGTTCGATTTCCTTTTTTAAATTTTCGTAACCTACTTTGGTTAAATATACGATGTCGCTCATGTTGTGTGTTTTGCTAAAAAAAACAAGTGCCTTCAAAAACCGAAAGCACTTGCGCAAAGTTAATTAAAATTTTTATTTAAAAGAGACTCACTCTTAAACCAAAAGTATGGGTACCTGAAAATGGTCTTGTTTGTCTGAATGAATAGTCGATTGAAACTTGGCTACTCTTCAATTTAGATTCTTTATTCAAAACAGGGATTTGAACACTTGCACCCATGTTAACACCGGTGTAAGCATTGTTCCTAGTCTCGTAATTAAAAATTCCTTTCTCGTAGTTGTAACCAGCCCTTAACAACAACAATTCTTTGTATGCATACTCTAAGCCAAAAGCCGTTTGATTGCTTGTCGCTGTATTGCTTGTAAAACTCATTGCAGTGGTTAATCTGTGCCAGTACATTCTTGCATCTTTATCCAAACGGATGTCATAAGACACACCGATGTTAATCAAAGAAGGCAACGGTGTTTTATCAGATCTTTGAGAAGTTGTTTGGGTGTATGACTTGCCATCAATATTTGATTTTGCAGCCAAACCATCGCCAGAATACTTGGCATCAGTTCCTAAGTTTTTGATGCTAACGCCAAAACGTATGTCTGCATTTCTACCTGCAGCTGGATTCTTGTCTGGATCGCGGTATTTAACTTCTTTGTTGCTCATTAAATCTGAATACTGCAAGCCAGCATCAATACCCAATGCACTTGTGCGCACATCTGGAGTTGATTCACTTGCCAATTTCACATTTATACCTGCAGCAATCCTTGTGGTAAAGTTATACGCATAACCAAGGTTGATGTTTGAGATTGATGGCTTATAAGTACCAATACCTCCGTCTGGTTGGTCGTAAGTGGTAATAGGAATTTGACCAATAGAGAAAGAGGTAACACTTAATCCCAATACCCCATCACCAACGGTTTGACCGAAGCCAAAGCTGTTGATATTGATACCGGTTCCACCAAGCCACGAAGACCTGCTGAATGCTAATTCGGTTCCTTCTATTTTACCTAAACCAGCAATGTTCCAGAAAAATGATTCTACACCTTGAACACCCGCAGAGTTGGAATTACCCATACCGCTTGATTGTGCCCAACCATTGACTAAAAGTTGCGTAAATCCATATTGTCCTGTTCTTGCTGGCGCTTGAATGCTTTGAGCAAACCCGCTAACCACCACAGTCAATGCAAGCGCTAAACTATATATTTTATTCATACTCGATTTTTTCTAATTAATTAATAAGTGTCTAAGTCTAATTGACGCATAACACCGTACCATTTCAAAATTTTCTCTCCTAAGTCTCCACAATCTACGTGAATGATGTAGAATCCACTGGCAACTGGAACTTTACCATTGTTTTTCAAATCCCAATTTACATACGTTTCAACATCGTCTTTTTCTATTCTTCTAACCAAGGTGCCGTTAAGTGTGTAGACTGAAATCACTGCTTTTGGCGGCAAGTTTGTAATCTTCACTTTGGTATCGATGGCACTTGATTCATAGCCAGATGCTGCATAGTAAGGGTTTGGCACAACATTGATCAAATCAATCGCCTTCTTGCCTGTTTCGGCATTCTTATTGTTTTGTACACTTTCTGTTGAGAATGTAAATTTAGGCAATGCAGTAGAGTCTCCACCTGGAACTGATTTGGTGAAAGGTTTGCGCATGTTCAACGTAATTTGCACTTCAGTTGGAGGAACGCCATTTTTCAAGGTAAAACCCGGAGACGCCATCGCTGGCAATACCCACATTGCTTGAGAGTATACTTTACGTTTGTCTGTGTTGTTTGGAGAAACCCCTGGACCTGCAACATTTAACAACGTTTTGTATGCTGCACCCATATCGTATATTGGTCCTTTGTAAATTCTAGATGACATACCCACATAACTACCCATTACATAGATGTTATGCTTACCACCGAAGAAGTTGTAGGTACCATCGCTAAATTTGCTTGTTGGATTCCATATCATGTCGTTTCCGTTTTCTGTTTCTGGCAAATACGAATCCTCTCCAAACATGATGTTCATGCGTTCACCTGTTTCCAAGTTAATGGCATAACCAGGGAAATAAGATCTTCCCATTTCAGATGCATCGTCTTCCCAACGGATAAAGCTGCCATCAGAATTGTTGTAAACCGGCTTAATGCTGCTGTGGTAACGCATGTTGAATTTCTCCATATTGCCTTGGGTTAAGGTTTTGTCTTCGCCCATTTCGACAACCACACATTTTGTCCATAATCTGCAATCTGGTGTCAACACCAATTTGATGCTTGCCAATTCTGATATTGGATTGTCAGTTACTTGAGAACCTTTCCAAGCTGGACCGTATATTACTGCACCGTTAGAAGCATTAGGACCTTCTGCTCTTGCGCACAAAGCGTATGGAGCAATTCTTCTGTCCCAAATTTTCTCAAACACTTCGTATGGATCGTAAGAATCGTTACCGGTGTGGTTTGGATCAAAGTCTGCGTAAAAGTCATGGCTGTATGCCTCAAAGGTTGAGCTTCCCAAACCAGATGTACCTGAACGGATCCAGTTGAATGAACTAAAATCACCATCATTATCAGGAACGGCTGTTAACCAACGTTTGTTGTCGTCGGCGTACTTAACTGTGTAGCCTAGGAAACCATTGCTGGTTTCACCGTAAGGATTTCTACCAGGTGCTGGCACTTGTTGAATTTCAACTGCAAGACCCCAATCTCTTAAGTTATTAACTGTTTTGGTTGCACCTTTAAATTTAACTTTACCTTGAACGGTCTCGATTTTATTTTCGATGGTACCATCTGCATACACAGACTCACCAGAAGTTAAATTGGTAATTACCCAATGTGATTTGGCTGAAATTGAATCTTGGAATTTATTGCTACCTGATCCTCTTGCGTTCACTTTAAAACTATCTGGCTCAATGAATCTAAATTCGAAGTTAGCATTTGGAACCAATAATGGATCTACAACTTTAATTTTAACTGGACCGCTGCCACCTAAGTAAACCGGAGCGGCAGTGAAATTGTTGGCCATAATTTCGTTGATGGTCTCCTTAGAGAATTCCAATATTTGACCACCATTGCCTTTGCCAGCAACTTGCTTTAAAATTGGACCATCACCATACGCAGCGCCCAATTCACTGCCAAAATATTCTGGCTTAGAGTTGTGGGGGTAAGCACTGAATTTAACTGTATTTCTTCCTGCCAAGTATTGCACTGGTTCTAACTTCAGCAAATCGTTTGCAGGGAAGCCATAAGCAAATACCAAATAGTGGTAAGTTTTAAAGTTGACCAAACGCTTGTTTGAACCAGAAGCAAAGGCATCATCTTTCATGCTAAATGTATGCAAAATACCGTTGTTTGCTCCATCTACTTTTAATTTGGGAACGTTGGCAGAAACATCTGGATCATACTCATAATTAATCATGGTGTTGATGTTGTCTTTCACATCACATTGCAAAACCAATCTGGCTTTTTCAATATCGTTTAGTTCACTGTTAGATACTGTACCATCTTTAAGTTGGTAAACCAAATAACCTTGGAAACGGTATTGAATAATTTGATTCATTTCGTTTTTGATGTCTTCTCTATATTTTTCGGTGATATCGGTATCTAAAAACTTCAACACCACTTCGTTTTCTAATTCTTGGTATTCCACCGTTGGAGGCTCAGGACCATCAGGTAAGTCAAATTTGTTGTTGAACAATTTTTGAGCCTTGTCACTCGCCAATTTCAACAAGCTTAATGAACCAGTTGCACCACCTGAAGTGGTTTTAGCCCAAACCACACCTACCGTAACATTGTTAACGGCACCTGGCATCAAAGTGAAAGGCCCTGCAGTTTGCAAGAAACGTCTATCGCCAGGTTGGTTACCTGCAGTTTTTTCTGTCCACTTAGGAGAGCTAATGGTGGCCGGATTGGTACCATCATCAAACATGTACTTGGTACACACCGTTCCGTTTACACCGTTACCTCCATATTTCATACAAACACCATTCATCCATTTACCTTGTAACAAGTTGTAAAAGTCGATGGCATTGTCGGGGTTACCGTTAACTGGATTGTTGTCGTTGTTGTAGTATACAAAAGCGCCCATTCCCAATTCAAGACCACTGGTATCCAATGGGCCTTGGAAAAAGTCAACACCTATGCTTGGAGGGTTTTGGCCGTAACCTAAAACACCTTCGTCGTTGTCGTCACCATTGTAGCAATAGCCTAAGCTTCTTCCAACATCACAACCAACATAGTCGTCGGAGTAGTTACCCAAATCGGCATCCACCCATTCTCCAAAATAGGTTTGGTCTAAAGCTTCAAAACCTCTGTTCACAATTTTTGTGCGGTAGAAGGTCATGTTGTTAACCTCGTCGTTTGTTTGGAAGGCAAACGCTGTGGTTTGTAATTCTAAACCAATTGGAATACCACCCGTTTCAGCGTGCACATTTCCACGGTCGTTGTAAACAAACCAAATCATTTGATCGGGTTGGTCTTTTGGCAAGTTTTTATCTGCGCTGCGTGTAGGATCCAAAATTGGATAATCGCCAGCATAAGGGTTATAACCTGGCACGCTGTCTGCGTCAAAATACGGCGCCAAGTCGTTGGTTTGATTGCTGCCAAATGGCACACTGTTGTTGCCATAAGCAGGCCAATCTAAAATATTTTTTGCTAAGTCGACGTTTCCTGAGGTTTGTTGTCTCAACAATTCTTCTCTGGTTACTTTGAACATTTTATCCCAACTTTCACAACGGGATTGGTCGGTGCTCACATCGTTAATGTCGAGGGTACCGGGCCAAAAGTCGTTACCACGTTGACGGTAAGTCATCGCAGCCATGCGCAAGTTGCCATCGCCACGGCCAAGACCACCTATCCAAAGAGCGCCTGCAAACAATGAGTGTTTTCTTACACTGTTGGCATCGGTTACCTTAGGTATTTCATATCTAGGGTTGTTTAAATCCCACCACATGTCACCACCGTTTAAAATACGGGTACGAACGTTATTGATATCTAAGTCGGCACTTTGGGTCGCTGACTTACACGTACTGGCAAATTCGGCAAGGCCAGAACCTGAACCTGTATTGCCTGTGTTTTTGCCACTTAGGTTCTTTATTTCAGCAGCTTGAGCAGCTGAAGCAATACCAATAATTGCAAGGAACAAGCCTAATTTTTGATAAACACTTTTCATATTCTTGAACATTAATTTTTTATACATGGGTTATTAGAAGAAGAACTTAGCACCTAAGTACATAAGTCTTGGAGTTTGATAATTAAATGGACTGTTTACAGCTGTCTTGTAGTAGAAACTATAAGCCTCAGCGCTTAGTTGGTTGGCCAGGGCTTGTTGACCTTTTGGTGAATTCAAGAATCCATCATCGTCTGTTGCACCTGTGTATGGGTTAACTGCATAAACAATTCTGGTGTTGAACAAGTTGGTTACATAGTAGTATACCTGAACATAGCCCGTTTTGTCTTTGCCATCTTTGGTTTTCCAGCTTAAAGCAATGTCTTTTTGAATGTTTAAATTCACGTTTAATTGCCAAGGCAAGCGCGATCCGAATGGCGTACCTTTAATTGGCGCTCTATCAACAGAACCTAATTGAACTGGTTGTGAAGTTGCTGTGTATGGCAAGCCAGAGGTTGCCGTAAATACTGTGTTGAAGTTGGTGTTAGAGAAGATCTTTGTTTTTCCAACGATTGGACCTTTGTAAGCCCTTTTGGCTTTGTCCTTACCAATGCCTTTGCCGTCGAAGAATTCCCAGTTAAAGATTGCTTTAAATTGGTGGCGGATGTCCAAATCACCCAATGGGAAC
>Ga0209107_10000246_pt1 | contig 33047 bp, 17 predicted proteins | sample LakErihyJuly2011_2_FD_187460 | JGI IMG/M metagenome (GOLD analysis project Ga0209107, IMG submission 187460) | Freshwater microbial communities from dead zone in Lake Erie, Canada - CCB hypolimnion July 2011 (SPAdes) (version 2) | ecosystem: Environmental > Aquatic > Freshwater > Lentic >...
GCTTTCAAGCGTCGAAGTTCGTACTTGAAGCGTCGGGCTTGACGCAAGTGAACCAGAAAGCGGAAGCCCTTCCCCTTGCGTCGATGACCCTCGGAGATTTGGAAGCCTTGGTTGAGGCGACGCGGGCATCGCTTGCGTCAGTCGTGGATATCGAAAACGAATCAAAACAGGTGGATTTTGAGGAGGCTACCCCTCCCGCCACCCCCGCTTCGGCCGCCGAAACCATTGATGCCCCGTAAGATAAATTTTTGAAAAAACTAACAAACTACTACATTTTGTACCATGAGCACCCAGCCTCCCAATTACGACAGACAGTATAACTTTGAGAACTACCAGTCTCTCAACCCCAACGCGCCACTACCGGCAAACCAGCTTGAGTCCGAACTCAACGCCGCAAGAACTTCTGTAAACCAAACAATATCAAGACTTAATGAACTCCAGAACGCAGACGGGAGCCTCAAAGTCCCGGCGGCCCTCGCCGTCGAGACGACTGCTGTTGCTACTAGTGTGGCTACTAGTGTGGCTAACTCCGCCACACAGGCCTACCTCTCGGCCAACTACGACCCGAACGTTGCCATAGATGCAGCTGCCAGTGCCGCTGCCGCTCTCGCCAGCAAAAACGCAGCCCAGAATGCAGAATTCCTGGCTCTCACCCACTCAAACTATGCCGAACAAGCCACCCTGTCGGCACAAAACTACGCAGGACAGGCAGCTACCGCTCGCGCCCAGGCTCAGAACCACGCTTCTGCCGCCAACACTTCCAAGCTGGAGACTGCGGCCTTGGCCGTAGCCGTTGAGGCAGACTTCAATGAGGTCGCTGCTGTTTATGCGGCAAGCTTGTCGCTCAAGAACTGGGTGGACTCAGAGTCATTCCAGTTCCTGCACAAGCGGGAAGACATGTCGGACGCTGGTGCCATAATGATGTTTAACGATGGCGAGGCTGAAAACACCCTTATCGGTAAGGTTTTCCAGGGTGCATCTGTTAGCCCCGACTCTTCGGTTGTATACAGACCGCCTACATCTGGTACGTCTGTCGGCAACATGGACATATACAGCGGCCCCTGGTGGGTCGATGGTCACGACTCCCCGGAAGACCCGCACAAGATTGTCATGCGAGATATGATGTCCTGTCTGGTTGACACTTGGACTGTTTTTGGACCAAGGGTTGGTCCGTGGTCTGGCGGAGTTGGTAATATAAAGCTCAGACAAAATGGCATTAACGGCCAGCCCCAAGCACAGTTTCACATTGGCCCAGAAAGAATCAAAGGAGTCAATTACTCAAAGGACAACTTTGGAGTTGGAGTAGTGCAAGGCTCGCAGCCCCTAACGCCTAAGGGTTACGTTGACGATGCCGACACGGCCCTTAGCGTCAGAATTGACGGCAAGGCCAACATAGTGCATACGCACATAATTGGGAATGTTACTGGACTGCAGACTGCGCTGGATGGCAAGTCAGACACAGGTCACCTTCACACTGGCGTTTACGCACCCGTTGCGCACTCTCACGATATCGCTGACGTCACGGGATTGCAGTCAGCAATTGACGCCAACAGGATTCAAGAATACGACAACTATAAGATTTATGGAGTTGGCGATATAGTACTACAGAGCAACAAGATATACAGGTTTAACGCTGGCATTGGTGCGGCTGGATATGGCCCAAGCACGCATCCATACGCCTGGACGGAGCAATCTGCACAGCCTAATCTTTCTGGATACGCAACTGAGTCTTTTGTTAATTCTAAGCCTGGTCTTACAAACCTTGCGTATTCATTAAACTATACAGACATTGGTGCGTCTAGCTATGTTGATACGCCTGTTAATGTTGTTGACGGACAAATGGGCAACACGTATTACAACTTAACAATAACATCACCACAAGACCCACTTGTCTCTAGTTATGCTGGTTGGACAGTTTCGTTTGTAGGAGTAGCAGGTTCAAGTGCAATGTCAACTGACGTGCAGTCTAGAGTAGTTACTTTTGACGTAAACACAATGGCATCAAACGCACAGGATGTGTTTGGCACACTGAACATGACGCACGGATGGCTGGGATGGAACTTTGGTGGTGCGCTCGCAACGGCCTACTACGTTCAGCCTACAGAAATAGCAGGAAAGTCTTTTGTGCTGCAAGGGAGCACGCAGCAAATACAATCAAACGATAAGTTTATAAACGCAAAAGGACTTTGGAGCGATTTTTCCAATGTTGTTAATGACCTTGGATTGGGTAATAAATTAATCGGAACAGACAATAATTCTAGAACAAAATTCTACTCAACACTTGATTTTGCAAAAGAGAACGAAGTTGCTAAAAAAAGCGGAACTACGTTTACTGGAAAAGTAAACCTCGCTACGATTAGCGTAGCCACCCCTAGCATCAACCTTGGTGGTCAATGTGACCCTGCCCCAGCGTCAGCGGCTGACGGAGACATTTGGATTTCCAACGCCACCTCGCCTAAACTTACATACAAGATGGGCGGTGTTAACTACAATCTGCCTGTCCTAAATCAGTTCAACACCTTCACCAATCAAATAGTGCTTGATACGTCCTCCTCCTCAGTTGCCGCCCTGCGTGTGACTCAACGTGGAACTGGTGAGGCGTTTCGCGTTGAAGACTCTACCAGCCCAGATTTAACTTCATTTATAGTAGGGAATGATGGAAACGTTGGAATAGGATATAACAGCTCAACGGAAATTGCTGGTTCAAATTTAGCGATAAAAGGAAGAACTGGAGTAGCAAGATGTTTAAATATTGATGCTACTGTAAACGGATACGGAATAGGTTTATTTGGCATTAGCGGAGTGGCGGTAATGAATGTCCAAAATGGATATGTAAACATTGAGGGCGGCCCGTCAGCGGGTATTAAATTGGGATACAATGGGGCTGTTGTTTCACAAATTAAAGCACCAGCAGCTGGAACTGGAGTATATGACAAAGAGATTGAAATATCAATAGCTGGTGGTACGTATAAAATCCCTTGCCGACAGGTCTAATGTCCGAGGAAACCAAGAGCAAGAAAGAGCACCTTGAGCGGCAGATAAAGGCCGCCAAGAGGCTCATTTCCATTAAAAAAGCCAAGAACAGCATTCTGGACTTCACAAGGCTGACCATGCCAAGCCCGGAAGACCCGGACAATACCGACTTGAGCAGGTACTCAGCGGCCAAGCATCACGAAGTTATCTGTGCCGCGCTCGAAGAGGTGGAAGCTGGACGCATTCAGCGGCTGATTATTACCATGCCGCCTCGTCACGGCAAGTCTGAACTTGCGTCAAGGCGGTTCCCTGCCTGGTTCTTGGGCAAAGACCCGTATCGTCACATGATATTTGCTACATATAATGACGAATTTGCGTCAGACTTTGGCAGGCACGTGCGTGATACTATGAAATCCGACGTTTTCAAGCAAGCTTTCCCGCTGTGTAAGCTAAAAGCTGGCTCCCAGGCGTCAGATAGAATCTCGACGGAAGAGGGCGGCATAGCTGTTTTTGTTGGAAGAGGTGGTTCTCTTACTGGCCGCGGTGCTGACTTGCTGGTTATCGATGACCCTATTAAAGACAGAGAAGAAGCTGACTCAAAAACGCTCCGCGACAAGCTTTGGGGATGGTTTACGGACGTTGCCATGACCCGACTTATGACCGCAGGGGCGCGAGTCGTCATTATTATGACCAGATGGCACGAAGACGACCTAGTCGGGCGGCTGATTGACCCTAAAAACTCGTACTATGTGCCAGAAGAGGCCGCGAATTGGAAGGTTTTGTCCCTTCCTGCTATAGCTGTTGACGATGACCCTATGGGAAGAAAGAATGGAGAGGCACTTTGGCCGGAAAGGTTCGACTTGGACTTCTTAAACCAGGCAAAAAGACTAAACCCGAAAGGCTTCTCAGCTCTTTACCAAGGCTCCCCGTCGCCAGATGACGGCGACTACTTTAAGCGCGAATGGCTTAAGTTCTACCTGCCGAGCGAGCTGCCAAGAAACCTTAGAATCTATGTATCAAGCGACCATGCTGTATCTACTGACCAGGAACGAGACGCTACATGCCTACTTCCAGTCGGAGTTGACGACGAAGACAACATATGGATACTTCCGGATGTATGGTGGAGACGCGCGGACACCGAAACAGTGGTGGAGGGAATGATTGACTTAATGAGAAGGCGCTCGCCCCTTATGTGGTGGGCTGAAAGCGGCCATATTACAAAGTCAATCGGCCCGTTTCTTAGAAAAAGAATGTCAGAACGATCAATTTACTGTGCAATAGATGAAGTTGTTCCTACTAAGGACAAGCAAACCAGAGCACAGTCCATACGCGCGCGTATGAGCATGGGTAAGGTCTTTTTCCCCAGGTTTGCCACATGGTGGCCGGACGCACAGGACGAACTTATGAAGTTTCCATCCTCGTCTCACGACGACTTTGTTGATGCCCTGGCACACATAGGCATGGGTCTCGACAAGCAGGTCAGAGCTGGCGGCGCTGTCGTAAAGGTTGACAATGTGCCAAAAAGTGGAACACTTGCATGGGTAAAGTGGGCAGACAAATTTAGAAAGAGGAACGAAGGCTTCCTCCGAATGGGCGGTTTCTAACAAACAAACAAACAAACAAAATGGAAAACTACGAACAACAAATGCCAATGCCTCAACAGCAGATGGCTCCACCTATGGCACCCCAGTTGCCTACAGACGCCGAAGGAAATCTAATGTCTAGAACATTTGAGCTTCCGAACGAGTCTCGCGCAGCCCTTGTCTCTGACTGGCTTGGCAAAGTCGAGGAAGCAAAGGCCTTCTGGAACCCACAATTTTCACGCATGCGCGAGGATATGGATTTCGTTGCCGGGAAGCAATGGGACAACTCTCACGTTAATGATACAAGGTACGTTGCAAATATAGTCCAGAGACACATACAGCAGAGAGTTGCGTCGCTGTATGCAAAGAATCCAACTGTAGTTGCAAGACGCAGAAAAACTTTAGACTTTGCCATTTGGGATGGCGGCATGGGCATGCTTCAAGCCGCACAGGCAGAAGCCGAGATGGCTATGGCCGCAGGCATGCCTCCTTCGGTTCAGACAATGGAATTCCTGGCCGACTTCCAGGCTGGCGTTCAGCGCAGGCAGTTCATGGACAAGCTGTCAAAGACAATGGAAATAGTATTCAAGTACGCACTAGAGCAGCAGATTCCGGACTTTAAGCTTCAGATGAAGCAGTTGGTGCGGAGAGCGTGCATATGTGGCGTTGGCTATGTAAAGATAGGTTTTGAGCGAATAATGGAAAGACGTCCAGAAGACGCAGATAAGATTCGCGACATAACCGAAAAGCTTGCCACGCTTCAGAGAATAGCAATAGATTTACACGACAATCAGACAAGCGAGACTTCAAAAGAAGTCGAACAGCTTAGGTTAATGATGGCCGACCTGCAAAGCCAGGAACTCAAGATAACCAGAGAGGGCATGGTCTTTGACTTCCCTTCATCTACCTCATTGATTCCGGACCCAAAGTGCAGACAGCTCAAGGACTTTGTTGGCGCCTCATGGGTTGCGCAGGAGTTTGTCATGAGCAATGATGACATCAAGGAGGTTTACGGCAAGGACGTTTCCGTTGGAAGGCGCATGATTAGAAAAGCTATGGGTATGGCAATGCCATCTTACTCAAAGAACGAGGATATCAATGTTTATGAAATATACTCAAAGAAGGACAATCTAAAGTACATCATAGCCGAAGGCTACCCGGACTTTTTGCAGGAACCCTCCGCTCCGTATCCTTGCCTGGAAAGATTCTGGCCGTTCTTTACCCTCAGCTTCAACGACATTGAGTCAGACAAGGACATCTATCCATGCTCAGATTCGCGCCTCTTGCAGCCGATGCAGAGAGAATACAACAGAGCCAGGCAGGGCTTGCGCGAGCAACGCCACGCCAATAGACCCAAGTACATCGTACCGAAGGGCATGCTAGACGACGAAGACCGGGCAAAGCTACAGTCACACCCTGCAAACGCGGTGCTTGAACTTAATGCCGTCACGCCAGGAACTAACGTCGGCCAGATAATTCAGCCGATGCCTTTGGCTGGATTTGACCCAATGATGTATGATACGAGCATGATATTCGACGACATCCTAAAGGTTGTCGGCTCACAGGAAGCCAATATGGGTGGTACTTCTAACGGAACTACAGCAACAGAGGTTTCAGTCGCTGAGGGCTCTAGAATGTCATCGATCCAGTCTAACATTGACGACCTTGACGATATGCTGAGTAACATGGCGAATGCCGCTGGGCAAGTCATGCTGAAGTACTACAACGAGGAAACAGTTAAGAAGATAGCTGGTCCCGGCGCCACATGGCCCATGTTTGACATGCAAACCATATCCGAAGAGATATTCCTTGAGATTGAGGCCGGTTCCTCTGGAAGACCTAACAAAGCCCAGGAAATATCTAACTTTGAGCGAATTGCCCCCATAATCATGCAGATTCCCGGCATATCGCCAGAATGGCTTGCCAAGCAGGCAATCATGAGACTAGACGACAGAATGGATATATCTGACGCCGTGATAGCTGGCATACCATCTGTGGTAGCAATGAACGCCCAGGTGCCGCCTAACGCTGGCGGCGACTCTGAGAGCAATCCAGATGAGCAAGGCAAGGAGGGCGGAAACAAGACAGAAAGACCTCCAAACCAATCATCTTCAGCCCCGGACGCTAAGCGTCCAGAGACAACGTCAACTTAAAGTTTGACAAACCGATTATACCGGTAACAATATACAACGATGGAAAACATTAACGACGCTAATGAGGCTACGGATTCGTCAACCGAGGCAAACATGAGTGGCATGACTGCTACTGATGTTGGGACTCAAACAGGAGCAAGTCCTACTCCGCCAGACGAAAGTAAGAGGCGTTCACTGCTGGATGTTGTCAGAAATGCAGCAATCCGCAGAACAATGGCCGATGGAGAATCGTCAACTTCAGCAAGATACGAAGAATCATCGAGTACTAGAAGAGACGGAATGGACAATTCCGGCAATGACAGTGGCTCAAGTGAAGAAAATATCCCGTTCCACAACCATCCGAGATGGAAAGAAGTGATGCGCGAAAAGGCACAACTTGCCGAAAAAGCAAAGCACTACGAAGAAATCTCGGATTACATGAGGGCCAATGGCCTTTCCAATACTGAAATGGCTCAAGGATTTGAGGTTATGGCCTTGATGAAGAATGACCCATTTAAGGCAAAGGAAATACTCAATGCACACATGTCAAAGTTGTCTGAGTTTACTGGAGATATACTTCCAGTTGACATACAGGAAAAACTTGATAATGGTTTTATTGACACTGATGCGGCGAGGGAACTCGCTACCTACAGAGCCAGAACTCAACACACGGCTAAGGCCACTGAAGAGTACAACTCAAGAATAGCTGCTGAAGCTGAAGCTGCCAAAAAGCAGGAAATGTATCAAGCAGTAGTGGACTGGGAATCAAAAGTAAACATGAGAGATTCTGAGTATAAAAATAAGCAAGCGTTGGTCACCGATAGGGTCAAATCTATTATGCAGCAGTCCGGCAACCCCGCCTCTCCCGAAGATGCGGTTAAGTATGTTGAACAGGCGTATAATGAAATCAATCAGAGATTAGGTTCTCTGGCTGGCAGAAATGTCCCGACAAGGATGCCGACATCTTATAACAGTTCGTCCAGCGGTAACAGTGCTCCGCAACCTAGGTCGCTTCAAGAAGCGGTATCCTGGGCAGCACGTCGAGGCGGCTCGGCTCGTTAAATTTAAGCCAAAAACTCAAAAAACATAAAATACTATGGCATACGACGGCAATCCGATTTCCGCCTTTACAACGGCCGAAATCGCTTCAATAACAAACGCTGCTCTTGATTATTACATCAAGGGTGAAAGCTTCGCTCAGACCATCCAGGAAAAGCCTCTGCTCGGCAAAATGATGTCCAAGCAGAAGACCTTCCCCGGTGGTAAGGGTCTCATCAGCATTCCGATTATCTCGGAGTACACGACCGGCATCGAAGGTTTTGTGGGCGACGAACAGGTCTCCTACGACAACCCGAACAACATGAAGCGTGTTACCTTCCCCTGGAAGGAAATTCACGCGGGTATCTCGCTTACGCTCACCGAGCTCAAGATTGACGGCATTTCTGTCGTTGACACCCTTGACGGCGCGAACGTCAGCAGACACTCCGAGCGCGATGTCACTGTCCTCACCAACATCCTTGAGCACAAGCTCAGCGATATGGCTGAAGGCTGGTCTCGCTCATTCAACGAGATGCTTTGGAACGACGGCACCCAGGATAACAAGCTTGTCCCCGGTCTTTCGTTCTTCATCGCTGATGACCCCACCACGGGCGTCGTTGGCGGCGTCAACCGCGCTACCGCTGGTAACGAGTTCTGGAGAAATCGCTCTCTTGTTGGTGCCAACAAGATTGTGCCCTCCGCCTCAGCCCAGACGCTCACAAAGACTCTCCGACAGGAAGTCAGACAGCTCAAGCGTTATGGCGGCAAGCCCGACATCCTGCTCTGCGGTTCTAAGTTCATCGAAGCCCTTGAAGCCGAAATCCATGAAAAGGGTATCTATACCCAGGCTGGATTCGTCAACAGCGGCAAGACCGACATCGGCATGGGTGATATCTCCATGCGTGGCGTTGGTACCTTCGTGTACGACCCGACTCTGGATGACCTTAATAAGTCAGACTACGCTTACTTCATCGACTCCAATAACATCAATCTGTATGTTATGGAAGGCGAAGACCGCAAGACACATAACCCTGCTCGTCCTCACGACAAGTATGTTCTGTATCGTGCGATGACCTGGACTGGCGCCACTGCGGCCAGACAGCTCAACGGCTGCGGCGTCTACCAGGTTGCCTAAAAGGTAGTTCAGTAGAGCAAAAACAGGGGCTCAGACTTGACAGTCTGGGCCCTTTTTGTATATTAATGAATCTATGGAACTAGCAAGAATATCTATCACACTGTCGGGCGACCTTGGTAATGTTGTTTATAAAAATGGCATCACAGTCCCCGAGGCTTCGGTGCTTCGCTCGATGCACGGCAAGGGCTCTGTCTCTGTCGTTTACATCGAAAGCATGGACAAGCGCAGTCACGACGGCGAACTTTCCAGACTTATTACAAAGTATCCCAAGGAAGTTGTGACCAAGCTTTGGCCCGGCGAGAACCCTCGCCTGCCTGTTCGCTTTTCCGACATCGGCCTTGCCGAACCAGAACTTGAAGTGCGTCCACTTGCGTCAACCGAGAAGGACAAGGAGTCTAAGTAATGTCCAGAAACAGGACACTGTCTGAGTTGAGAGACCAGCTTCGCGCCGAAATCGGTGCGTCGCCCAGCGTAGCTATGGGTGTCAATGCGGTTCCTCAGATGAACCACATGCTAAACAGAGTGCAGGAGCGACTCTGGCTTGACTACGATTGGCCGTTTCTTTGGACCGAAACAGACATCCAGTCAGTCGATGGCGTCCGTTACTACAACATACCAAACACAGTAAACGGAGACAGAATCCGCAAGGTGATGGTAAACTGGAACGACTACTGGTACGCGTGCGAAAGCGGTATTGGTCCGGCTCACTACAACATCGTCAACAGCGAAATCGGCCAGAAGGAAGATAACGTTAGAAGATGGAGAATAGCAGAAAACAACACTCAGATTGAAGTCTGGCCTATACCGGAAAGCGACCTACAGAAGTTCAGACTCTTCGCGTATATGAATTGCCCAAGAATGGTTTCAGATTCAGACAGGGCGTTGCTTGATGATAACCTCATCGTGCTGTACACAGCCGCAGAAATGCTTGCCTCATTGAAGGATGAGGGCTCGGCAATCAAGTATGACCAAGCCAAGATTCATTTCACGAAGCTGAAAGCTCTTGCTTCAAAGGGTGGAAGCTTCGTTATGGGTGGCGAAGACCCAAACCCAGAACCCAGAAAGCTCTGGGGTAGATGGAAGAATAACTAATGCCATATCTTCTCGTCCAGGACTTCAAGCTAGGCCTTGACTCACGAAGAAACGAATTAACGTCTCCAGCGGGAGCGTTAATGGTGTGTTCGAACGCGCACATATCAAGAGGCGGGGAGGTCGAGAAGCGTCATTGTTTTGAAACGATAGCTGAAGTTGGCGAGGATTTTCACGGGATTGAATCGACAGCAGACGGACTTTTTGTTTTTGCTTTATTGTCTGACGTCACAGAACCAGTTGCCACACTTTTAAAGTCTGCTGGCATAAGCATACAGGCAGTATCTCATCCGTATAACAATGATTGGGTCTTGAATAAAGTCGTTTGGTCAACTGTTTTTGACGGAAAGATATTTTCAATAATTCAGTTCAGACACACAATAGAAACGTCTCAAACCGAGACATATTGCTACTACGACGAACAAAAAGAAAAGCACCTACTTGGACCTACTAGAATATACAAGCCAACCATAATAAAAGACCTTTATAAAGGAATGGTTGGAAATGGAAGAACGGCTCCTACTTACACGGCTGCCTCGGTAGCTCTTGAGTTGTACAACTTCCTAAAGCTAGATGAAAATTTCTCAGAAAGCACAATAGGAACTGGTGCCGACGCAAACAGAATAACAGTAATAGGAAAGACAGAAAAGTCATTCGACCTTGAAGCAAGAAGAATGAGCAATCTTTTGCAGTACCCAAACGCAACGGAAACTATAGTTAATACTTTTAAAAGCCAAGGAAGCGTTGTTGGCTCTCTTCCAGTAGGTGCGTTTACCAAATTTGGGATAACTGGAGGTTCGGCTGGTGCTGCCGTGGCATATGGAGTAGGTAGAGCGTTTTACGGATACATAGCTCCAATGAAGGTGTCTCAAGTCATTGTAAATGACGTAGACATAGCATTTGTTCCAGTTAATTCGTTTATAACAATAAATGATAACGACATTCCTTACCTTCTTGGCACGGAAATAATGGCTGGTGCAATAGCTAAATTTATAAACGCAAACACGCCAGCATCTGGATATTCCGCGGTGCCCGGACATGACGGAGACTGGTACGGATGGAACTCGGCTGGATTTATAAGTTTGTACATATCCTCTCCATCTGTAAATTCAATAGATTACAACGGAGACGAAGTTTGGTTTGAGCTTGATAATACCTTTAGCGAGTGTTACGCCTTTGCCCATTCACATAGAAGCGGTGGTTCCTTTTTGATTGGCGGAACAGCAATGGTGAGCAATAAAAGCAAGACTGGAGCTGTAGCTACAAATCCAGAGGGCACGTTTAAGCTAATGAGATTGACGGCTCCGTTTGCAGGTGGTTCCAGGAACTCAATATCTAGCATAAAAATAGACAGCCTTGAAATACTTGGAGTTGAAAAGTTCTGGCTAACATCAAACGGACAACTAATGCAGGACGTTGCGGACCAGATAAATTCATTTCAAAACGTGTATGACGCCTCTGTGGTTGAAAGCATGATTAACATAAAGCATGTTGCTGGCGGTTCATCTCAGAACGGAAAGCAAATGATTGTTGTTAGAAATGGTAGCGTAACAGTAAGTACATTCAGCGTCCTAACTGGGGGTGTTAGCTCAGAAGGAGCACTGCCTCAAAAGAACACAATAACCATAGGGGCATCAGCGAGCGAGCCGGTAGGCAAAGGTACAAGGTTTGAAATAAACACGAAGTACGCGGACGACTTGACATACAAAACTCATTGCGCGTCTGACATAACTGGAATAATTCCAACATTTGCATTAGTCTTCAAGTCAAAGATGCACATGACCGCCGGGGCTTCAGTGTTCTTCTCTGCTCTCAATGACCCAATGGACTGGGACCCACAGATGGCTGGGGCTGGGTACGTAAATTTCTCCGAGAACTTCTCAACGAAGTATGACATAGTTTCTATAGCTCCGTACAAGGCACAGCTTGCCGTTTTCGGACAGAACAACATTCAAATATGGGGATGGGACCCTAACCCGGAACTCAATTCACAGCAGCAGGTGTTAGCCAATACAGGAGCAATAGCTGCTGGTTCGATAGCCCAGCTTGGAGACATAGACGTGTTCTATGTGTCATCAAGCGGTATTAGGTCTCTAAAGTCAAGGGATGCTACGGACAGCGCAATGTCTTCCGACGTAGGGACCCAGATAGATACTCTCATAGAAGAAGAAATAGCAATAGACGGACCAGACTATCAAGTATCATCACTCATTGAGCCCAACAGCGGTAGATACATGATGAGTATTAATGACAAGATATACGTTCTGTCTCAGTTCACCGGCTCACAGATACAGTCATGGAGTACGTATGAGCCTGGATTTGGAGACATCGAAAAGATGGTCTCTAACAATACTGACGTGTACATGCGATGTGTATCCGGGAAAATATACATTCTGTCTAGGACAAACTACACATCGTTGGAAGACCCCAATGTGACTACAGTTCAGATGCCATACCTTGACGGAGAGAAGCCAGCCCACACAAAGACATTTACTGGCGTTGATGCTACAATAACAGGGTCATGGCAGGTTTTTGCCGGAACAAACACTTCAAATACGCTAGTAAGAGAGCTTATAGCTACCATAAATACTCCTACATTTGAAATAGGACGGATTCCTTTGGTTGGACTAGGAACGCATATGGGGGTATCAATGATATCTCCTGCGTCAAATCAGCCAGCAACTATAGCAAACTTAATGATTCACTATAGATTGGATAAAGCAGACTAATTTATGTTTCCATCATTCCACCTCATAGATTCAGAAGAAAAGCTCAATGAAGTAATAGAAGCGGCCAGAGAGGACAATCACAATGTCCCTCTGATGCCTAACTATTATTGTATGAAAGACGGAGAGATATCCGGCTGTTTTACATTTTGGCCCGGAAACAGGGGTGTATGCCACATAGCAATATGGGCGCACTCAAAGAAGATGAGTGCAAGAGACAGCCTTATGGCACTTGCAATAGTGGAGAATTTCTGTAGGATGTCTGGATACGACTACATATACATGCCGTGTTCCGAGTCTAGCCCGTACTGGAACTACATGGATAAGTTTGGATTTCAACAAATGACATCACCTCAACCTTACTTTTTGAAAAAGATATGAAAGGAATATACTAATGTGCGGCGGTGGTGATGGTGGCGCAGCCGAATCTCGCCAGATGGAAATAGACAGACAGAACCGCGTAAAAGAGGGTATTTCTGCGGTTAATAATGCCTTTAGGGGATTCGATGATAATTTTTACGCCAAGCAAAAGAACACTTATTCACAGTGGGCTAGGCCACAGGTAAGCAGGCAGTATAACCAGGCACTAGACCAACTTAAGTACGGCATGGCAAGAACAGGCCTTGGCTCTTCTTCGGCTGGCGCAAAAGCCAAGGCTGACCTAACTTATGAACTTGGACAGCAGACGCAGGGCGTCGAGCAGGCCGCTACGGATTACGAACAGAAATCAAGACAGACAGTTGAAATGGCAAGAGGAGACCTAATAGGTCAAGCTGTCTCCACTACTGACCCGCTGGCTGCAGCAAACTCATCCTTGTCGCGCGCTAACTCAATGGCATCGGGACCGGCTTACACTCCTGTCGGTGCTCTATTCCAGGCCGCAAGCCCTATAGTGGTCAATAACATGAAACTTCAGCAGTTCAACCCAAATCTTGGAATGAACATGGGCTGGAATAATAACAAAACCTCAAGCGGGAAAGTCGTAACATAATGTGTGACCCAGTAACAACATCATTGATGATAGCCAGCGCAGGTGCTTCCTACGCCGGTAACAGGAAGGCGCAAAAAGCGATGGAAGGCACTGTAGCCGAAGAATCGGCAAGACAGCGCAGGTTCAGAGACCAGCAAAAAGGTGTGCTAGACCAGTCAACCGCTTCGCGCGCTTCCGGTAAAACACAGGAAGAGATGGCTCTTGATGCTGCAAAAGCAAACACAGCCGCCGACGCCGCTGCTGCTGCAAGTACAGCTGGCGCGACTGACGCCCCTTCTGGCGTTGCCCCTTCGGCGGCGGCGTCACAAAACGTAACAGATTCATACTCAAGAGAGTCTGGAAGAGCACAGGCGAAGAGCAAAGAAGACAGCACCAGAAGTGCAGCCTTGAATGCATTCAGCAACGTCATGACGGCTCAGCAACTTAACAATTCAAAATACGCTCAAGATTCGGCAGTTCTGGCAAATATGTCACAAGGTTCACTTGGTGTATTGCCGCATGAGCTGCAAGCTGCGTCAAAGGCTGGTGACGGGTACAAGACGCTGAGCCAAGTGCTTTCACTTGCGTCAATCTATAGCGGATACCAGGCTGGCATCGGCAAGCCACTCGGCCCAGCTTCATGGGGAGAGCTGTTCAATCCAGAGGTTGCCTCTGGGGCGGCGGCTGCTGCACCCACTTTTTCAACCCCAGGAGTTCCGGAATACGCTGCTACGCCAGCCGCAAGCGGCCCCAGCAGCCTTAACGTAATAGGACCACCGGCGCCTCCCGCGTCCCTAAACCACGCATACACGACATTCCCTCAAAGTGGAATAGGTCCTCCTAATTTTAACATGCCCAAAGCAATGCAAGGCGGATATGTAAACGCCACCGGTCAATACGTCGGAGGCATCAAAGGTATCAATGCAAATCTAACACAGGGAATTAAAGTACGATAATGGCAACATCTGGAATGGACCCGGCGTTTGGTCAAGCAATTAGCGCCCTAGCAAGCGGAGTCTCCGGACTTCCGGAAACATATGCTGCAGGTCAAAAACACTTGCTTGCACAGCAAATTGCTTCCTTTAACCAGGCCGATAAGGACAGAAATTTTAACTTAAAAAAGCCACTCAGCGAAGCCCAGACAAGGTTTCATAACGCCAAGGCGACAAGCATTGAGAGCGAGAACACCGCTAGGGAACTCTTTCCCGAGCTGTCCCAGTCTTTTCTGATACCTGTTAAGGGACTCAATGGCGAACCGGACAGAATGGCATTTAACGACGACCCCAGGGTAATGGCAAAGGTGGTGTCAAACCTTACGGCGCAGGGCAGGAACCCAGAGCAAGTCATCAACGCCTACAGAAGCGGACTTGCGGGACACTTGGCAGCTGCATCAAAGCCTGGCACATCGATGCCTAGCGCAAATTCCCAAATAGCGGCGTCAAGAATTGGCAAGGATTTTGGTGCCACAGCTTCGTCCATATTCTCGGTAGAAGATAGAGACGCGGTTAAGGCTGCCGCAGAAAAGGCTGCCGCAGGAAGAGTCACCACACAGCAGGCCGGGGCATGGGACAGGGCACAACTAGCCGCTACAACGTCTACGAATAATAGCGTGAGAAGCATAGCTGGCACGAACGCAAGAACCGCTGCAAGCATACAGTCAAGAAATGAAGCCACACTGGCAAGGCTCAATAAGGCCGGTGCTACCGGTGCGGGCAAGATAACAGTTGATATTGTTAACAAAGTTGAAGGCAAAGACCTTGGTGGATATGATGGGTTTGCGAATCTAGACGTAAGCGAAATAGTCCCCAAAGCTTCTAAAGAAGAAACGCTTGATGAATACACGGCTAGAACCGGTCCAACAAAACAGGCATACGCCGACGCATTTTACGCAAACTACAGAACGTCAAACGACGCCGCCGCGGCAAGAGCTGCCGGTAGAGCCGCCGCAAAGGCTCACCTCGCGGCTCCAGCGGCGGCCTCTGGACCTGCCGCGGCAGCCTCCGGTGCCGTTGCCCCAGCTGCCGGTTCCACCGCCGCCGCAAGTCCTGCTGCTGCAATCGTAGGCCCAGCCGCCGTAGCCCCATCAACCCCGGCTTACGCTGGTTCTCGTTTTTCAAATCCGTCTCAAAACATAATAGACGCAACAGATGACCAGATTGCCGCATCGCTCAATTTATCAAGAGATGAACTTCGCGCGCTCGCAACAGAGCAAGGAATGTCAACAATTGATTACCACAAAGCCGTAACGACGCCAGCACAAGAAGGACCAGCAGAGCCGGTCGCTGCGGAACCTGCAGACTTGCTAGACCCCAGCGTGGCTGGTAATGCTTTTTATCATGATGGTGGCAGAACGCCAGATACCATTCCAAACCTATCAGAATCAACACTTCCGATGGCAGACAGACTGGTAAATGCAACAAATCCAACTACTCCAACTACCTCTACGCCAGCGAGCGTCTTTGACCCCAATAGCAACGAGGAGCTACTTGCTCAAGTTACGCCGAGGCAACAGGAGCTTATGGACGGCAATAACGCTTTAAACCCGCCCCGCAAGCTTTCTGTCAACGGAGAGGTTGCTCCAGAAATAAATGGACGATCAAATTTAACACCAGAACAGCAAGCTATATATGACGCAAAGGCCGCCGAAACAGCCTCCACTCTCGCAACTCCATTTAACAAAGACATAGGAAAATTCCCAGTTCCGCAGGAGCAGGTCCCCCCAGCTTCGCCCGAAGAAATGGCAAGGCTTACCAAGGAACAGCAGGCTGGCGGCAAAAAGGGAAGAAAGGGCAAGAAGGGGAAAGCAGCCCCAGTCGCGGCAACAGAATCTCCAGTAGCCACAGCGGCAGCGGGGGAGCAGAATTTACTAAAAGAGACTAACTTTTTAACTGGCACAAACAGAGGGAACCCGCACCCGTATAATCTTTACTCTCGACCAGACCCGGGCACGGCAACAATGCCTACTGCAGAATTTACCGGAAACACATTTGAAACGGCTATGGACTACAGGCTTGCCGACAACTCGGACGCCCTTTTCCTCAAGGATATAAAGGAGAAACAGAAGTCAACAAGTGACGGCCTGTTCTCAACGGCTATGCCAAAGGAATACTTGACGGGCTCTACCCAGTTTAAGCCAAACGATTATTTGTATAAGCCAGACGCCGTTGAGCAGGTTATGAGCAACTCTGGAGTTGATAGAAAATCGGCTTTTGGAAAGAGAATAGAAGAGCTTCAAAAAGAAAAGTATTCATTAATGAATTCAGTTGCTTCGCAGAGCGGTCCGGCAATGGCGGCAAACGGGCTTGCCAACGGGCTTCAAGAAAGGGTAATGAACGTTAATAGAAAGATTGATGAAATGATGAATAATCCATATGCAAAGATATCTCCCAGCGCGGCGCTTCTTGTACAGGATTTTATTAATGCCCCTGGCCTTGTAGTGAACTCTCTCTCAGACGTTCCTAATCCGGAAAATGCAAAATATGTATTAAAACAATCAGAAGTAATTCATTTGCTTAAGACGTTTACAAACGTTGCCATTAAGCCAGATGGAAGCTATTCCGTTCAATATCCAATAGACGGAAACGTGGAAAGCAATCCTACCCTTAGCCGGTTCTACTCTACCGCTGGGGAGGCCGTCACGGGCGGCAGATACGTTGATGGTGATAGAATGTTTGCGGCTTTTGACAGAGCCCACAAGGAAGTCAAAGACCTATTTATTAGAGAGGGAAGACTTGGCATGAAACCTGGCGACTCACTTGCAAGAACGCTTGTTAATTTGACCATTTCGTCAAACAAAGAGATTGCGGCTTCCGGCAAAGTGGGCTTACTAGACCCTATGGCTCAGCCAACAAATATGTTCCAGGGGGCACTACAGCAAGCTGTTAAATAATGAGCGAAGACATACTAGACGATTTCCTCAAGAAGCTTAGGGAAACCGGCGAAACTTCTTTTGTGCCAGGTCCTTTGGACAGGGGGCTAAGCTCCCAGAATCCAGACCTTTCATTAAACTTAAACGTCGAAAGAGTCGCAGATAGAGCAAAACAAGGTTTTACAGACGCAAGAGGTAGGGCTCGCGAAATAGGCGGCAAGGTGTACTTAAATCCAGACAGAACGGCTTACGTTCCATACTATAAGGACGCAACCGATGCACTCTTAAACCCGACGGCCATGAATGTCGCCGGAAGCAATGCTCCGTATTATGGAGCCGTTGCTGCAACTGCACTTGTTGGTGGTGGTCTTGTTGCAGCAGGTGCCGAGGGGGCTGCCGCTATTGGCGGCCTTGGAGCGCTTGGAACCTCTGCCGCGCACATTGGCGGATTCCTCACAGGTTCTGCTGTTGCCGGATACGGCGCAACACAAGGGCTTGGAGCAATGGGATTCAACGGACCCACTCCCTATGAACAATTGACGCAAGCAGGTCCGCTTGCCGCTACTGCCACTGGCGTTGGCTTGGCTACGTTTAGACCTGGCCTTCCTGGGTCAATGGAGCTGTTTAAGAAACAGGCCATTGGTGGTGCCATGTTTGCTGGTGGCGTTGGTATTGAAGAGGCAGGCAGGGCTGCAATAGGGAAAGCTAATGGTACAGACGAAAGACCTGCGTCAAAGATTATAGCCGACGCCGCCCTTCACACTGGTGAAGCTTTCTTGTTTGGTGTTGCCATGAAGCCAACGGCTGTTGGCGGGGCTCTTATACAGGGAGGAAGAAACATGGCTAATGCCGGAAATGTAATTCCGTCTATGATTGCGTCTTCGCAATTTGGAGGAGGTCTATTCAGAAGGGGACCAAGCCCTCTTGATATTAAGTCTGAAATAATCCCTGCAAGAGAGCCAAGCATGGTAATTAATGAAGACGGAACCCAGGATTATGATGTAGGTTCGCCAGCACGAAGAGTCGGAGGCCAGCCGTACGTTCAGCAAAACACAAGAGGCAGGGGTGGAGTCATTATTCAAAACGGGGTTCCAGTTGCTGGAGAAATGGTACCGACTACTCCCGCCGAACCAGGCCAAACGGGACTTTCTACGCAGACACAAAACTCAACACTTAGACCCTCGAAGACAGGCCGCGGTGACGCGACATCATTTGACCCAGCCACTGGAGCTGGATTAAAAATAGAGGTATTGCCAAACGGAGACGTCAACTACACGCTGTTTACTAATCTTGGCGGAGCTGCCTTAAAGGCCAGAGGGCCTTATAGAGATTTGCCAGACCAATTTAGGGTAGGTCATCACGACATGGTTCGTGCAAACTTTGACGCCAGAGTGGCAGCCAATGAGGCCGCAAGACAGGAAGCCGTGAATCGTGCAAAAGCGGCCGCTGAAAGAACACAGGCCGACATCCCGCCCGTGCCTGCCGCAACGGCCGAGGCTCCTCCGCCCGTTCCGTCGGCGCCAGCGGCAGCACCAACCGCCCCCGTCGTCCCCAAGGCAGCACCCGTCACCCCTCCAGTCAGTGCAGCTATGGCAGCCGTCCAGGCTAGGCACGACGCAGCCCAGGAAGCCGAGCGTGCCGCAGGCCAAGCAGCCACAAAAGCCTCGCAAGATTACGCAGAAGCAGCCCTTCGCGAAGCGCAAGACAGGACGCCTGCCACAACCGAGGCACGAAGAGCCGCTTCACAAGCAGAAGCGGGCGCGTTAATTATACTGGAAAAAGCACAAATGGAAGCCGAGGCCGCGTCTAAAGGGCTGGCTGCAGCAAAGCAAGCGGAAGCAGCCAATAATGCGTCTTCATCCACACCGGCCGCACAGGGAGAAAAGGTAAACCCCAGACCGCTATGGAGCACGGACAACGGACTGAGCGCAAGAGAATGGGATTCTAAATATAGCGACACGCACAACCCGGAAACTGGAGTAAAATACAGTGAAGAAGCGAGACAGCAGCTTAAACTAAGGAACCAAGCAAGAGAGCAACTTTTTAAAGAAGAACGTGAATGGGAGAAGACAGACCCAGGCGTTGCCTCTGATTCATCAAACGATGATAGTTCTTTGTTTTTAGGAAAAAAGAGAGTCATCCCAAGAGCAATGCTTACGACTCCGGCTGGAAGAATTGCGTGGGATGAGCTTTATGGAAGCAGATACAATGTCAACGGAGACCCTAAGGCAGTTAGAAGCAAGGGCCCATTGCCGGCCCCTGCCGAACCTTCTGCCGTCCCCCCAAAACCGGTAGAGCCAGTTACTATACTTTCTGCCGAAGAAGCGGCAGCCGCCGGGAAAAAAGGCCAAAATCTCCCATCACCCATTGGGGATGAAAATGTAAGAATATTTGATAATGAAATGAAAAGCCCTCTTCTCGGGGGTACGCTTGATAAAGACGGAAAGGCAATAACAATAAGCGAGCTTAGCATGGCTGACGCGCAAGGGTTGCTTGACAGCACTGCGAGAAAAATGGCAGCACACATGGAAGATGGAAGTCCTGGATATCTTCGTGGTGGATATGCTCTTTATCTTGCTGGAGTTAAGAAACTGGCAAAACACATAAAAGCACTTGATGACAAACAAAAATCAGATGAACTTGAAGCAGAAGTGGCTGCAGCAAACGCTGATGCTGAAAAGGAAAAATTAGAAAGAGAAGAATTTGCAAGACAGCAAGCGAAGAAAAACAATCCACTCCCAGCTGAAAACGAAGGCCTTCTTCCTGGAGAAGTGGGCAACTTTGTTAAATTCATGCGTGCAGTGGAGCTTAATGATGCCAAGAAGCTCATTGGCATGGGAGACGATGGTAAGCGAAAAAACTATACCTGGAAGCAGGAAGGAGACAATAGATGGACTAATAATGACAACACTGCCATCATTGTAAAGGCAGAAGGCGGCGGATACATAATCTACCATCGCCCTACCCCAAAGGCAGCTGCTCCTGTCACGACAGAGGTAGCGCCAGTTGCACCCGTCTTGCCAGCTACCCGCGAAGAGCTGCTTGCCGGAACTCGCCCGCTGTCCGAAGCAAGCAAGAGCACAGAAGTCGCACTTACCCCTGCCGACAGAAAGCAATACATTGCAGCCAGAAAAGCCTTCCTTGAGTCTGGCGGCCAGAAGGCACCCCCAGCTGTAGTTGCTCAGTCTGGGCTTACAACTCCTCCAGGCGGAGAAAACGTAGTGGCACCTAGCGCCTCGACTGCTGCGGCAAACCTGCAGGAAGTTCCTCCGACTGCGCCAGCTACGCCTGCCGCGGCTGCTGGAAAGGTCGCTAATGAAATAGAGAGACTTGTTGACATCGGAGACGCAAAGGGCGCTGCTGATGTTCAGAAGAGAGTGCTTAATACCCTTCAGCAATTAGTCGAAAGCGAAAGGACAAACCCCACCGGTCAGCTTGAGGTCAAGGTTCCAGACATGAAGCCAGCTACAGATGTAGCTGGAAAGACAACCGCAATAACTGTTAACGGAGTTGAAGTTGGCGTAATAAGAAAGGATTCTAGAAAGTTTTCATCTGGACTTGTGTTTACTCCAAGTAAAGCTGGCGCAAAGCTAGGATTAACTAACGTAAATAGTGACTCAGCAGATACTAGTTACTACTTAAGCGACGCTGAAATATCATCAATAATAAGCTTCATTGGAGATAAGTACACCGACTCACAAAGATTAAAAGACCCAAGAAAGTACGTAATAAGAATTCCTGGCGACGGAACGTTTACAATACCAAGAAGTGAAAAGGCAATACTTGACTTAATGCAACGCATCAAGTCTGGAGGCGCTGAAGCATGGAGAGGTGTGGCTGGAAGACCCAAGCCGAAAGCCCCGTCCGACTCGCAGCTTCGTGGCCCTAAGTTCAGCCCTACCCTTACCGCTGCAGACAAAAAGCAGCTTGAGGATTTAATTCTTACAGAGACTGCAAATCTTACTAACCCAATAGACGGAAGGACTCCTGCTGAAATACAGGAGAACATAGATGCTTTAAGAAAGGCCATTGCTGGCAGCACGCTCGCGCCCGAGAATCAGTCGGTAAGAGAAATGACATCAGAGGAGCATTGGTCGGTCGAAAAAGACCGCGAAGAAGCTGCTCAGAGGAACAGAACCCCTGCCGTCACGGAAGCCCCAGAGACAGCCAAGACTAAGGCCCAAACTGACGCCGAAGGTAAGGTCGAAGGAGCCAAGAGATACGGCGCATCTGGCGTTAGATTTAACATAGGCGGACCAAAGAACCCCGACTCGTTCGGCGGCGAAATAAGAGGCGAAAAGGGCGTCAAGGTTGCAACGACTCCAGAAAATTGGAACGAAAAAGACCTGCAGTTAATTAAAGATTACCTTTCATCTGAAGCCGGTGTACTGAGGAACCTTGGCTATCCTAAGTTTTACTTTAACTCGCATATAACAGGCGAAGATTCCAATTGGATATCCGCCCCAGTGCCAGCCGCCAATGGCAACTTCCTGGTCTACGAGGTTAACCCCAAGGGCTCTGGCGCAGTTGGTAATTCCTACAGAAGAACCGCTAGGCTGTTCAGAAAGCTTGTAAATGCGGACGGAAAGCAGATAGGTAGCATGACGGAAGTCGGAAGAGGCGAACTCGTTGGCATGTCAACTGTGTCAATTGCTCCGGACGGCAAGCCACTCTTCCAGGTTCCTGCCATATTCCACGCCATGATGAAGGCTGCACAGGATTCACTTGCGTCAAGGCAGATGACGGAAGGACAGGTCAATTTCAGCGGTGACATCACGAACCCGAATCCGCTTAACGCAAGAATACCACTCAGCGGAACAATCCATGAAGACATGACAGTCTTTGAGGAAAATGAGCTGACTCCTCCTGGCCTTAGGGACAAGATGGAAGTCTTTAATGGACTCAAAAGCGGAGAGGCCATAAACGCAGCAATTATAGGCTTCATTGGAAGCCCGGACAACGCTTCAGCCGCGATGCTCTCTTCGCAGCTACAGACAAATGGACTTTGGGCTGCTGGCGATGCCGAGTCTTTCATACAAGGACTTGCTGCCCAGATGGGCCTAGAACCTGGGACTTACGCACTCGTTACATCCCCGACTGACGACGAGCTGTATCCAATAATGAAAAGACAGGGCATCTACCCGACGGAGGCAAGACTGATGCTCAAGTGGATACAAAACGGATATCAGAGAATAATTTACGAAGTTGGCAAACATGACCCGGAGACGGGGTTGGAATTGCCAGACAAGGTGCAGTCTAAGGTTGGCGGGGTTCTGAGATGGCTTCCCAAGCCAGGTCCTAACGGAGAGAAGCTTCCGCTCATGATAAACAATCCGGACAAGTGGAGAGCCCCGGTTGCACAATGGATGACTGCTGAAGACTTTACAGTCCGAGACAAGGACGGAAAGGTGACCTTCATGCCCAAGCCACACCAAGTTGTTGGCCCTAATATGGCAATGACAAGATGGTTCCCCCCCGGCGTTGACTCCGGACCGAGAGACCTAAAGGCCGGTCAGCCAAGAGCCATACTTATTAATGACGCTCCGGGAACAGGCAAGACGCTCCAGATGCTCATGGCAGCGGTTCTATATCGACGCCAGCTGATAAAGCTCTCACAGGACCCAACAAGCAAGTGGTTTGGAACTAAGATTCAGCCGGTGCTTATAGTCACACAGAATGCGCAAATTATACAAAACGCATTCAAAGGTGACGCTACAATGGCCGGAATTGAGCTAAACGGACAATTTACTGAAACAGGCTTTGAGCCAGACGAATATGACGTCGGCCCAGACGGGGGGAGGATACTAAAGGGCAACTCATGGATAGACATAGCCACGTATTCCTCCATAAAGCCAACTAGCGAAAAGGTACTGCTGTTTGAATCTGACGGAAAAACTGCAAAAATGCAGGACGCCATACTTAGAAATGAAGCTGGCAACCCCATCCCAGGCCCCGACGGCAAGGAGCAGATAGCATACCATCCAACCGAGGTTGACGCAAAGGGGATGCCGGTTCCGCTCAGAGAGCAAGCATTTAAGATGGTCAAGATTGGACCTCCCAAGAAGGGCAACGGCAAATGGGGCGTTATAATGTTTGACGAAAGTCACAACATGAAGAACGACACAAGTGCCAGGTCCGACGCTGGCTTTGAAATAATGTCAAACGCTCAGCACGTGATGCTTGCGAGCGGAACTCCTATAGACAAGCCGACGCAGCTTGGTCCCATTCTGGGCATGTTGCTAGATAAGCCAATGGAAGAGATTGCAGCCCAGCTGGGCATGAAGCTTGCCATAACTACAAGAAGCGCCGACCTATTGCTAAAGAAGAGAGCGCCGGAAGATGGCGCTCCCATAATGGACAAGGCAAAGCTTGAGTATGGCACGATGCCAGCCGACCCAATTGAACGAGAAAAGGCTTACAACAATTTGTTTATAAGGCTAAGAATGCTCAGAGACGAAGCCGGTAAGGCTGGAGCCATACTTAGAAGAAGCACAAAGTACTTTGGCGTTGATAACATTTGGCTGGACCCGACCGACTCCTTCCACCCGGAAGGCCAAAAAGCTCTCTTAAAGCTGCAGACATGGTGGTTCAACGAGATGGCCCTTGGCGCAGAAGGCGAAACTGGCATGAACCCGAGAAACATGCGAGGCATGCTTCTGTTCGAATCAAAGAGACTTACTTCCCTTATTAAGTGCGGGATACCTGGTACTCCGTGGAACCCGTCAGACCAGCCCAAGGGCGCGGCTAAGATAATGCTTGATGAGCTAAAGGAAGGCAGAAAGGTTATCATAACAATGGATACATCAAATCCGTTTAACCTAGCTGATACAGCAAACATAAGAAGATTTAGAGGCCTCAAGACAACAGAGAACGCACCGCTTCCGTACGAGTCGGAATGGGTTCAGTGGAAAAAGTACCTTGATAGCCTTGGTATAAAGTTCGGTTCAATTACTGGTGACTTCGGCATAGCCGAAAGAGAGCACACAGTCAGAGAGTTCCAGAAGAACAATCCAGACCTTCCCGTCATAATCATGACGACTATGTCCGGCGGAACGGGCCTTTCCATTGACGACAGACATGGCGTCGGGGGCAAGACAAACCCCAAAAAGCAGTACACGGACGCAGAAATAGCTACGATGAAACAGGTTGCCGCCGAGGAAATCGACGGACAGAAGGTTGAGTCCGGAAGCTTGCCGCGCACAATGATAATAGTCTCATCCCCTTGGGGCGGCGACGTATTCATACAGGCTATGGGAAGAACGGACAGAGTCCTGTCTACCACGCCCTCTAGAATAATTGTCTTGACGTCGCACATATCAGAAGGTGATGAAAAGCTTGCTGACCTTGTCAGAATGAAGACAATGGCTACCAATGCCATCAACGAAACTGGCGACGAATTGGCTGCCGCGGTAATCATGGATGCTGCAGAAAACGGAGCTGGCATAAAAGACACAGAGGGACTCAAGCCCGTAAAGGAGCTTGGAGGCGTGACAGCAGGAGGCAAGTCTGCCGAATCAGTGTCAGAAGAGGTAAAGTACTTTAAGAACAAGGCGAAGCAGACGATGAAGAAAAACCTTGCCGCCGTTGATGACGTCGTAAAAACAAACAAAGACAAGCTTGCGCAGGCCAAAAAGAACAATTCGACACAGAGGGACATAACAAGATGGGAAGATAACCTTGAGTCAGCCGAAGCTTACCAGAAATGGGCGCGTGGAATACTTAAAGGACTTGAAGATGGAAGCGTTGACTACAAGTCGGTTATATCAAACTTAAAGAAGTATTCTTATGAAGAATACAAAAAGGAAGAAGGAGCCGGAGATATGGACCCTGCTGACGAAGATGGCGGCAGCGGAGGTCAAAGAAACGAGCTGGCATTGGACCTGCCGTTAGGAAAGGCCATGCCGGTTCGCGAAGGCGTTCCGACATCAGTCAGCGGCCTAAACAGAAAAGGAAAGCCGTCTCGCAATAGGCAGATAATAGACAGACTTTACGGAGTAAATCACTTGGCATCCGGCGGAAAGGTGTCCGAAGAGGAGCTTGCAGCCATAGAACAAACTGTCGTTGACATAGTTGTGCCATTTGTTGAAGAAAACAGACAAGGACGACTCAGTGACCAAAAGTTAAAGTCTGTAATGAGAATGGCCTCAGACGTTGCTCATCTCGTACATAAATACGAAATAATACTAAAGAAAGCAGACGTTAACACGAAGTACGCCGGTCAAATGAGCTTCTCCGGGAAGGCAATACTTCAATTGCTTAAACCAAGACTAGAAACAAGAACGGGTCCGATATACCACGAAATAGGACATGCAATATTTGAAATGCTTCCGGAGGAAGAAAAGAAGTTGGTGGTTGCGGAGCTGCAAGCAGCCAGGCTTGACTGGGTTCGCGAACTTGGAATCGAGCACCCTCTCACATCAATAGTCTTCCCGTCCGTTGACTGGAGAGACCCTCAAGGACTTGAGAACTACGACTTTAAAGGAGTGCAGGTAAAGAAAGCCCCCGTGCCATACTCTACGTCAAAAGTATACACCTCGGTAATAGCACAGAGAACTCCTGGCGGACTTCTTGAATCAACAAAAGAAGGCGTAAAGGATAGGGTTGGCCCAGCACTTGCGTCAAAGGCGCTTAGGATAGCTTTTAATAACGCCGTCAAAGCCGGATGGGTCAAGGCAAGCGAGATGCCCAAGTTTGCCGTCGAAGACGTCGCGGCAAAGGGGTGGTATGGTCAGCCGGGGCAAATGGATGTAGTTGAGAGCGGAATCACGCCTCAGCAAAAGGCCACAAAGGCGTTGCTGTCAATGTTTTCTGCATCAATGCTTCAGTACAGAAACACAACTAGGGCAAAAATGGAATCATTAACAAAGATTGTTAAGGCAAAAGACCTAACAACTGGAGTTAATTTTGATAATTTAGAAATAACACTTCACCATATTAGTTCGTTGGCTCGTGGAGGTTGGGGCCATTACTCGGTTGGAGAGGACGGCTCGTTGACCCTAACCACAAGGGCTGACTTGGCTAAAAATTCAAAAAAGCACACCAGTACAATAGAAACTGAAAGAGAAAAGTCCAACAAGCACGTAGATGGAAATTTTGCAGAAAAAATAGGCAATGCTCCAAATATGGTTCAAATATTCATACCAGGAAAGGATGTATATGAAATGTTTGTACATTCATTTGGCTCAATAAATCCGACTGGTTCATTGGCTGCAGAAGTGTTTGAATCACCAAGAGTCGCTACATTCGACTTTGTGACAATGGCAAACAGCGTGTCTGAGGTTGTTACCGGACTGGCAGAAGACTCAATGATAGCACATAATTATAAATATGTGAACGCCGACGAATGGATTGCCAACAATACAGAAATCCTGTTCAATGACTTTTATGACAGAAATGAGCATAGCGACCTCACTGGGCTCACGGCATCAATAACTGCTTCAATCTTTGTCAACGCGTCCGCTGGAGGTTATGGAAACGTTGTAAAGTCTATAGTTGCCGCCTTGGTTTCTGGAAGAATGACTCCAGCTACGGCTACAGCTGGACTCAGCTTGAGCGGCGCCCAGTGGCACGCGGAATACCTAAAGGGTCAGAACGTGATGGCAGCCAACGCGGCAGCTAACGCGCCCCCGCAGTCAGAGATAGACGACGACGTTTTAGCTCTCGACCCCACCCCGATTATCGGACCTGCCAGACGCAAGCTTGAGTCTGCAATTGAAGGCCTTCACGCTATGGCTGCGTCTATAGCTGAATCAGCCCTGGACTCACCAGTCATATCAGACGGAAGCAGCATGAGCGAGTGGCTCAAGTCCGTAAGAAGGAGAAAATTCCAAACCGGAAGACCGGACAATGTCACCGGATTTGGAGTTGGCTACAAGCTTCAGCACGTCTGGGGCACTCTCATAGGCCAAGTCGAACAGATAGCCCAGATAACCAGAGACCCGTTTGTTGCTGAGCTTTCTGCCAGACTTTATCCAGCTCCCAATAGCGGGCTGAATGTAAGAATAACATACACAGAAGACGTCTATGCACATACGTCATACTGGACCAATGGTTCTTCCGCTATACTAAGAGACAACGGGCTTGACAAGAAAGTAAAAGAAGCGAAAAACGATAAAATCAGAAGACTTGTCCAGGGAGCCGAGAACATGCCAGGATTTGAAGATGCACTTACAAAGTACATTCTAAAGGTCCACAATCCCATATACAACACACTTGAAAGAATTCAATTTGAAATAGACGCAATCGAGGCGGACGACAAGGGCAACAAGACCTTAACTGCCTCTCTAAAGAGAGAGCTTCAGAGGTTTGGACTTAGCCCTTCGGAGTGGAGAAAGATTAACGACTTGATGCTGTCAGAAGAGAGCGACGCCCGCATTGACGCCGGTTCATTCAACAAGGGCGGCAAATACGACAAGGTTGCGCTCGGAAGAGAAGCAGACGCTTTCCTTTCAGAATTCATAGAAGCTGGCGGCATTGACAAATTAATGATGGACGTTGGTAGGAGCATGGCAATACCGAAGGACTCTCCGGAATACTTAACCAGGGCTCAAAGGTTTGAGCCAGAGTCAATAGCGACCGCAGACGCCTTGCTGGATGGATGGTCTGGGCCATTCCTCGATTGGGCAAAGGGCATGGGACATCCTATCGCAGACTGGGGCAGCTCATGGGTGCCTCGCATGGTAGACGGAAACATAGTCTCATCCTACGGCAATGCATCCGGTGACGACTTTACGCTTACAGCCGCAAAGGCAATGCTTGAGGATAACAAATTCCAGAGAGTTAGGCTCCCGGCAAGCTTCAAGGTTCCTCTGACCGACTTCTCGGTTTCGTCACTAATAGTGAATTCAAGCACGATGCCGCATCTGTCAAAAGCCGAGGTAGCTGACTTGCTGACACAGTTCTTAGACCCGGATACAAAGAAAGACACCCTTACCTACCCCTCATGGATGGCCGCAAGGGTAGCTCAAATTATATCCGGAAAAACACCAAAGGAATCCTTCATGGGCTACGACGTTTCTGCGGTCAATCTGGTTGACGGCAAGGAAGTAGAAGACATTGACCCCATTACCGGCGCAGTCACGCCAAGAACGGAAAAGACAACACTGGCTCAACACATGTCCGTAAATCTTCAAATATACAGGGGTAAGCTTGAGGAAAAAGCGATATCCCTGTATGGAAGCGTCAGAAAAGCCCTTACGATTAGGTCATTTAAGGATGAGCACGAAATGGTAAGCAGAGCAATAGACGAACTATCCCAAAGCCATGAGCGCAAGGTGCTCGCTGGGCCGCTAACCCCCGCGGCAGCTATAGCCATAGCAAAGAAGTGGAAAACACGAATTGAGCACAGGGCTTCTGGCGTCCAGAGCAGTAATCAAGGATACGCGGACCTCTTTGGCGGACAACATGGAAACATGAAGACCCCGGACAGCATGAGACAGAGACAGATGGACACGGCTGCTGCGGATAAAATACTTGATCGTTTTTACATAAGAGACCCAAGAGTATTCCTTCCGGCCTACAATGAATCAGTGGTTAGAAATCTAATGCTTAAAAAGCACCTCCCCGAAGGATTCTTCGAGAGAATGCAGAAATCAATAACATCAAGTCCGGAAAACAGAAGATTCTGGCCGGAGCTCACGTATCTGATGGCTAAGATTACCAACTCACAGCCAGCGCACGATTCATCAAATCTGTTTAAATCAATAGTTACACTCGCATCTGCAACTACGTTCATGCCTGTCACCTCGGTGTTACAGTTGACGGAGTCCATGCCAGCCGGGTTGCATACTCCGCACTTTATAAGCTCAAGCAACGTCTTTGCAAGGCTTGCCGGAAGCACAACCCCTGGCCTTGTTGCTACCGGTAACACACTGAGAATCGCTGCACTAAAGTCGGCAAATGCCGTAGTAAAGGTGGCGGCTGAGCTTGCCACGATTCACTCTATATACGTTGACCCGAAGGTAATGGAACTTGAAATAGACAAGTTCATGTACAGGCTTGCCGAAAGAAGTGGAGTCATCATGTCAACTTACGTTGATGACATTCCTCAGAGTTCCGCAGACCCGCGCGGCACAGTCCAGCGGTTCACGGACAAGATGATTAACCGGTACCACAGGCAGGGCAATGCGCTTGCAACAGTGACAGACATGTCAAGAGTTGCTGTGCTAAAGGGCAATGTCTTGATGCTTGAGTCAACTGCCGATGAGATACTTCTACGCGAATTTGGTCATTACGGAAAGAATGGAGCACCGGATGAGGCGTCATTCGCAAAATTGTTGAAGCCACTCGAAATACTGCTTCTGAGGAACCTTGGAATACCGGATTCTGAGCTAAAAGCGTTCCTAAATCACGCGCTAATAACAAGAAGCATTACACAGCAGGATATATCAAGCATACCTGCGTACAAAATAGAGCAAACGCTTAGAACGCTTATTGATTCTGGGTATAAAGAAGGAAACCTGCATGCGCAATTGTATTCGAATGCGCTTAACAGATTGAACATGCTTACGATTCAGCGTTCAGTACCGGCAAACATGTCAAGACTCAGAGGCTTGGTTGATAGACACATTGGCGTATTTGCTGGCTCATCCATGTTCTTCTTGACCAACTTCAATTCTGCGCTGGCAAGAAACGTCATGCTTCCTGCCGCAAGAATGCTCACAAGCCCGTACACTGAGCTTAAAAGGGTTAGAAATGCTGGCGACCAGGACAAGAGCGCCCCTGCCGGTACATACCTTACAGATGTTGGTTACCCAGTAAGCCCAGGATTTTCAACCGGAAAAATGCTTCCTGCCATCGGACTCATGGGAGCCATGACAGTGTTCATAAACTTCGAAACCAGAAACTTTAGAAAGTGGGCGAGAAACGACCCAGCAACGACGTTCATGGACGACAGAACGACACTGCTAAAGGTTTTTGCGGCCATTGACCAAGCTGGCTTTACGGGCAATCTGTCCCTGCCAATTAACGTGGCACAGGCACTCAGATACCAGCGAGAAGCCGCACAGGTTGCCGCCGGTCCGTTCTTTGGTGGCATAGCTGGGGTAGTTGACGCTGGAAGAACAATACTTTCAGACAAGAACTCAGCCAACACCCCAACAGCAGAAAGAGCGGGTGCAAAGATTACCTACGACATGATTATAAGACCAATCGGGCAGGTCGGTCTTCAGATGCTCACTTCAAGTGGCGGTATTGGAGACATACTGAACCTTGCAGGAACGCAAGCTATGGCCCACCCGCAGACGAGGGAATCCTTCATGAGATGGGTTGCTGACGACATCTTTAACGCTGGAAACGGCGGAAAGCGAGTCCCGGTTTCAAAGGGAGACCTCATTAAAGCCTACGAAAAGAACCTTATAACAAGAGAGCAAATGATGGAAGGTCTAAGAATAAGGGCACAATATGACTCGCAACATGCCAAGGAAATGGCTATGAGAGAAGCAAATGAAGCTTTCAAGAGAAGAAAAGAATAAACGAACAAACACTTGGCGAAGGTCATGGAGTCATTCGAAGTGGCTCTATCACATATGCAGAGCGCGCGCCAGAAGAACCGGAAGAGAGTGGAACTTGCAAATATCCGACATTCACGTCCCCTGTAGGTGCCCTGTGTTGGGCATAAAATTGGTAATGAATGTTGGATTTGGAAAGAAAAACTCAGCAACAATAGACAGAATAAACCCCAAAAAAGGATACATAAAATCAAACATAGCCGTGATATCACACATGGCTAACAGGATAAAATCCAATGCTACCTCGGAAGAAATTAAAAAAACCTACCAATGGCTCAAAAAAAATGAAAATAATCACCGCATTCATAAAGTCCATAATCGAACTCGCAAAACTTTTAACAAAAAAGTGAAATGAATAAGATATGTATAATATTAACCTGTTTCTGTCTGTCATCTTGCAGTTCGTCGAAAGAGGACATTGCGAGGCCGCAGCCAGCTTCGGAAAAGCTTATTGGTACGGAGGAGCGGGCCAACTCGCGCGTATCAGCATCAGCGGAGGCTATCAAGAAAGCAAACGAGCTCAATACGCATACCAACTCAAAAACGGCAATAGCCGCAGAAGCTGGACTAATTACGGCGACAGTCGGGAGCCCTGGCGCGCAGGATTCCGCGGCAGCCATGAAGAGACTGGAGGACTACCTCGGAGGAAGGGTGAAGGAAGCAGAAAGCGCAAGGGCGGTGGCAGAAAAAGAGGCCGTGGCAGGGAAGGCACAGGTTGAGGCCCTTAAAAAGCAACACCAGAAGGAGATAGAGGAATCTAGGGCTGAGATATCAATGCTCAAGGCGAAGTCAGAAGAGGAAAGAAAAGAGAACACAACCCTGCTTTTTGCATTCTTCGGTGCCGTACTTGCGTCAATCGGAGCCCTCGGATTTGCGTTTACACCCTTCAAGAAGGGATTTGGCTATGTCATAGCATCCGGAATGCTGATGGGAAGCGTTGCCTTCGTCTGGGACAGCGTCTGGTTCCATGCCATACTTGCAACGACCCTTGTTGCCGTAATAGCGTACGCGTTCATTCAGATTAAGAAAAAGAAAGAGGAGGCCGCAGATGAACAGCGAAAAGACCCTTCTTGAGACATTTTTAGATAATACATTAATCAGCGCTATTATAGGTGCCGCTGGTATGTCGTGTAGGTTGCTTCTAAGTGAAAATAAGGAAATTACAATATGGATAGCAATAAGACATATTATTGCAGCCATGTTGACTGCGGTAGTGGTAGGCCACGCGGCCTCTGACTACATAAGTACAGAGAGTACTAGGTACGCACTTGTCGGGGTCGCTGGCTACGCTGCCCCGGAAGTTCTGGATGCCTGTCTTAAGTTGGTCAGAAAACATATAGAAAAAATAACCAAAAAAGGTTGACGCGGGTGCCCTGCGTGCCAAACTAGTGGCATGAAAACAGAGTACGACGTCAAAGGTCTACTTGACTCCATCGGGGGCAAGGCGGACGCCCATGCTTTGCTGGCGGCAGAAAATTGCCACGTGACGATGAAAGCGATTGACAAGTGGATACTGCGACGCAGCATACCTTCATACGCAATCATGGCTCTCATCGTTGGAGCCAGCAAATACAAGGGTATAACGCTTGACGTACCAAAATTTTGGAAGAAACTTTAACCATGAAAAACACAAAAGAAATCAGCATCGAAAAACTCAAGGCCCGCCTTACGAGCATCTCTCGCGAGAAGGCTTTCCTCGTCAATGAGGAGAAAGAAATCCAAGCAACGCTTCGCGAAAAACTTCAGCGTCCGTTCGCTGATGAACTCAAGACTCTCGGCAAGGAGAGCGGCGAAGTGACCATGCTTGTAGACGACGTCAAGGTTAAGATGGAGATTCGCAAGACAGTCACTTGGGACAGCGACCAACTCTACCTCATCGCCAAGGAGATGGGCCCAGAGAACGCGGTCAAGATTATGACCATCGAAGCATCGATGCCCGAAACAAATTACAACAAGATTCCTGTTGACAGCAAGTGGTGGGGCGCAATAACCTCTGCTCGCACAGTCAAATACTCTGACCCCAAG
>Ga0209107_10000247_pt1 | contig 32957 bp, 48 predicted proteins | sample LakErihyJuly2011_2_FD_187460 | JGI IMG/M metagenome (GOLD analysis project Ga0209107, IMG submission 187460) | Freshwater microbial communities from dead zone in Lake Erie, Canada - CCB hypolimnion July 2011 (SPAdes) (version 2) | ecosystem: Environmental > Aquatic > Freshwater > Lentic >...
GAACTCAATACGTCTGCGTGCGATCTCAGCGTAGTCAGCATTGAGTTCTGCGCCGATGAAGTCACAACCGTGACGCATCGCCACGACTGCGACTGTGCCTGACCCTGTGAACGGGTCTAGCACTAAGTCATTATGTTGACTAGATGCGATTACGCATGGCTCTACAAGTGCTTCGGGCATGACTGCGAAATGCGCACCTTTGAACGGTTTCGTGTTGATAACCCAGACGCTGCGCTTGTTTCGTAGGCCGTCTTGCCTTGTCAGGTTGCTGGTAACGCCTTTGCCGTGAACAACCCTCTGTGTGCCGTTTCGTGTCTCGTGGCCAACGATGACGTTACCTGCTGTTGCACCAGCAGCCTTGCGTTGCGCCCATGTTGCACCAGGTTCAGTTTTGACTGGCTCAGCGATTGCTTTGTGGTTGAAGTAATAGCGTGCAGACTTTGACAACAAGAATACATATTCGTGCGATTTAGTGCACCTGTCGGTCACCGATTCAGGCATCGGATTCAGTTTCGCCCACACGATATCTTGACGCAACAGCCAACCATCTGCCTGCAACGCCAATGCAACTCGCCAGGGAATACCTGCCAGTTGCTTGCCTGGCAAGTAAGTGTCGCCAAGGTTGAGCCACAGCGTACCGTCGTCTCGCAGCACACGCCTCACTTCAGCAAACACGCTAACCATCTCAGCGACATACGCATCTGGTGTCTGCTCTAGTCCAATCTGTTTGGTTTCACCATAGTCACGCAATCCCCAGTATGGTGGACTGGTGATACAGGTTTGAACACATTGATCGGGCAACTCTCGCAATCGCTGGCGCACATCGCCCAGCAAGATCGTCGCATTTGTCATCGTTCTGTTTCTTTCAATAAGTCAACCCATACACGGCATGTGGTGAGTGCGTACCACTGGTCAACATCTGTTGTACCTCGACGTTTGATGATCACCACACCTGTATCGGCTTTGCTGTTGGCCATTTCCACTTCTAATTCTGCAATGAACTCGGCCAGTGTGTGCTTGCCGTGGTTTTTCACTTCAATGCACACACCAGGTACGCCATCAATATCGCCTACGTCGTCGTTCCTACCTGCACCATATGCACGTTCTGCATGTATGTAGCCTTTAGTGCGTAGCCATTGCACTGTCTGTCGTTCGGCAGCGTCGCCTTTGCGTTTCTGCGGGTTCATCATTCGTCGTTTCGGGATGTTTCATCTACACATTGGGCCATGAGACTGACTGACTCAACAACAACATGCGACGATTTAGATTCTCCTGCGCGCAAGGCATTTTTAATTTCTTGATGTGTCCAGTTCTCCTCTTTCATTGACATCGGTTCAAAAAGATTGGATGAAAAAAGGTGTATTGTTTTTCCTTCGTTGTCGTCTGCACCGCATATTTCAACGCTGTTTAAAATGGGAACAGTAGTCATTTCCCTGTCATGGTTGCTGTCTGTTGTGATCAGAATTTTTTTGAGGTGTTTAGCGATGAACCTGGCGACGGGTGTGGCGACACCGTTGCCGCATTGTTTGTATCTGTGGGTGTCGGCTTGTTCTGTCCCGTCAGATTTCCAGCGGGTATGGTCGTCGGGCCATCCCATGAGCCTTTCGCATTCCAGTGGTGTGAGCCGACGTACAGCAAGATGATGTTCTATTGGTTGCGCAATAAAATCGCTACTGCTGGCGTGATTGGTACGCAGTGTGCTAGGTATGGTGTTGATCACATCATTGAGCGCATCGTACATGATTAGTTCGGCGAGCATTGGTACCTGTCCACCACCTGTACCCATGCGCTGTTTAAGCGTAGGAACAGTGTCAGTATCCATGCGGAAATCGTCGTGACGTGTACCGTCAAACACAAATGGTGGTTGCGGTTGAACAATGGCGTTAGTTGAGTTATGTTGACCCTGCCAACCATGACCAAAACCTCTGAGGGTTGACGCAACTTGAGAACCATCTATCTGAGTGGCTTCTCCATCCCGCCATTGACCACCTGAATCAATGCCTGACGTAGCAGATCGGGCAGCGTCTTGTCGCGCCTTTCGGCCCTTCGCAAAATCCCCTCTGCTGCCTTCGGCGATAGGTAGTAGCGGGTCGGGACATCGCTCGCTGGTTGCAGGATCAAAGATAGCGACGACAAAAATGCGGCGTCGTCGTTGGGGCACTCCGAAATACTGCGCATCGAGCACTGACCAGTGGATGTCCACCGCCCCGATGTCAGCCAGCGTGTCGAGGACTGCGCCGAAATCTGCGCCATTATTTGATGAGAGGGCGCCAGGGACATTTTCCCAAACGACGATTCGGGGGTAAACAGATTTAGTTGCATTTCGCATCTCCTGGATGATTCGTGTGGCTTCATAGAACAATGATGATTTTGTGCCGTCTAACCCTGCACGCTTTCCTGCTACTGAAAGATCCTGACATGGTGAACCGAATGTCAACACATCACATGGCGGTATTTCTGCACCGTTGACATCTTGAACATCGGACCATTTTGGTACTTCTGGCCAATGTTTGGCAAGAATGTTTTGACAGTGTTTGTCCCATTCAACCTGAAACACACAGTCGTACATCTCCTGGTCAAACCCCATGTCAAAACCGCCCACGCCTGAAAAAAGTGAGCCGTATTTCAGTTTCGTTGTCATTCGTCGCCCTCGTCGTTTGTCTCGTCGCCTGTGAGATTCCAGCCCATGATTTTGTCTTGTTGTCTCCTTTGTCGGTTGCGACATGAGACGCATATGCATGTTGTGGCGTTTCCGCCTGAGATTAGATGTCGGTAGATCTGTCGTTGTCGGCTTGTCATTCCTGCAGCGAATGCGTACGGCAGTGGGTCTATTGTCGACTCTGCCGCCCAAGCCAAACATTGGTCAAAAACTGTGCACTGTTTGCAATATTCGTTTGCTTTGTCTTGCTCTGCTTGTCGCATTTCACGGTGCAGTGGCTCAAACATGTCTCGGTTGTAGCCTGTGCCTGGTATCTTACAGTTTGCGTTGTCCATCCAGTTGAGGTTCACCATCTCTATGCTGTTGAGTTTGCTTTTCATAGAATGTGATCAACTGGTATAGGAGTGATGCGTCGTCTTGGCCTTTCGGCACGACACGTTTGAGATATTCGGCTGTCAGGTGATTGATGTTCATGTTGAGAGCCACCAGCGCCCAGTGGGGGAACTGTGCGCTGGTGGCAGTTCACTTTCTCACCAGATGTCGTCTGCAGCGACTGCAGGTGCACCAGGCTCTAGTTTCGCCTTGTACAACTTCGGTGCATTGAATCCTTTTTGCTTGGGTTCACCGAGTGCAGTGTGCTTCACTGTGAGTTTGCAACCGAGCAGGCTGCTGATCTTCGCTGCGTTAGCAGCGTCACGGATTGCGGTCACCATCTGACCACGCACCCACAACGACTGCTGTGTGCCATCAACGTCGAGATCAAAAACCCACACGTGCTTCGGGTCGCCGTTAGACCAACGGCGAATCTCGCCATCCATCTCACGATCTTCAAGTTTGCGTGCATTGATGACCTTGCCTGTTACGGCATCGCCAACTGATGCGAGTTTCACCGCTGGAAGGCTACTGCCCTGTGCGAGGAAGTCGTCTGACATTTCGTTTCTCCTGGTTCTATTGGTTGAGTTGTTGATATAACTTGATTGCTTGATCTACAGTCAGCAGGCTGAGTGCCTCGCCGACTGTCGTCCCAGTGCCACCGTTAGAGATGACTACAGCGAGCGGATTCGGTTGATCTGCCAGCAGTATCATCGCACGTGCGATCTCAAAACGTCGTACGCTCGGTGTGGCAGTGAGCGAGACAGATTGGCCTGATTCGCTTGCCTCTTTAGCCCACGCCTCTAAGATCTTACGTTTGGCGGTTGGTAACGCTTTTATTGTACTACGCAGCGCATCAATGTCTGTATTATCCATCAGATGCCCTTCGTCTAGTTTCTTCTTGGTACTCCGCTTGCCTTCCTTTGGCTTCTGCTGCACTGGTTGCGGTTCAGGTAGGAACGGCATGCTGTGCAACGCTTCAGCGGATTCTACGATCTTGGTGATCTTGTCAAGTTCTGCACTGGTCTGATCGTTAGACTGCTTGAACGTTGGCACTTCGTCAGGCCAAAAAGCAACCAGCGTGTTCATGTGGCCTGCTTCAACGAGTGCACCGACACGTGACTTCAATAGTGCTCGTCGCTCGACGATTGGCTCTGCAGCAGGCGACACTGAAACAGGCGCTAATGGCACGAGTTTAGCGACCTTTGGTGTAGATTTCTCAGCGACACGGATAGCCTGCGACAGATCAGCGAGTTTAAGAGCCTCACGCAGATCAATCTCGTAGAGAGTGCACGTGTCTGACTGTGCAGGCAAGTGTGCGATGTATGCCACATCTAGATCTACGTTCGGCAGTGCTTTGCGTTCACCAGTAGCGACATCGTACTCAACTGCTGTAGCATACAAGGCCAACTGCACCATGTAGGCGAGCGGCTTGGGTGAGATGGACTTGCCTGTCTTCTTATCCACGGCGATCAGTTTGCCATCGCTGGTGCGCATGAGGAAGTTGTCACCTGAACCTGCTGCCTCGTAATGATCGTTGACCAGTCGCAGTTCTACCATCTCAGGTAGGACTTCTAGCCCGAACTGGTCGAGCGTGTCGTACCACGCTTGCATATACGGCAAGAAGTTGCTAGGTACGGCATCTCTACCAAGCATACCTTGGTCTACTTGTGCGAGCACTTCATGTATCGCAGTGCCTGTGTTCGCTGCACGACTCGCACCACCTGCGTCTAACATCTGCTGTGCGAGATCGTCGAGTTTGCGATCATCTGCTTTGTGTGCAGAGGCGAGTTGCATCAGGTCAGGGCGTGCCACTGCACCTGCGACCATCGTGCGCAGTTTCCACTTGGTGAGACCTGTTTGGTTCTCCAGGTTTTGCCCGTAACTGCTGATACGTGTGTATGGTTTGAGTGAACCGTCTGCTTGTATGATCGTGGGTCTGCCCCAGCGATCTCTGTTGAAGTCTGACATTGATATCTCCCTTGTTAGTTGTTTAGTTGCACTTGATAGACCACGGTGTCCAACCGCATTGACCGTTCTGCTCTCTTGCACTCCACAATCGGTATGCAAACAGCAGGTTGTTGTATGGGCTGAACATATCGTCAGGGTGACTGAATCCCATCTCTGCCAGCCAGTCAGTGTGTATCTGATTGATCTGTGTGAGGCCTGCATCGTGTCCATTCCAGGCATCTGTAGTGCAGCGTGATTCTTTCCACATCACACGGCTCAATGTCGGCCATTGTTCTTCACTCCAACCTGCTTGTATCGCCATGTCGTGGTACTCACCACACTGGCCGTAAATGGCTGGGTCTAATGGTGCAACAGTTGTGCTGGTCGACGTTGTTGATGATGCGCTGAGTTCAGCGGCACGATCTGCTTGCTGTTGCGGTGTCAATTCACCAAGTGTGATCGTTGACGGTGTGACTATCGTGGTGGTTGTCGCACTTGGTTGATCTGTGATGAGTTCAACGGTGATGACACCGTAGAGTGTCGCTGCGATACCGAGCGGTAGTGCTATTTTCCTGTAGAGCCGAAACCTGATGTGCCTCGTTCGCTGTCGTTGAGTTCTGCTTGTATCCATGTTAGGCCTTTCGTAGTTAGGTTGAATGGGACTATTTGAGCGATACGGTCATTAGGTTCTATAATCTGTGGTTCGTTGCTGATGTTCCAGCAACATGCGTACAGTTCGCCACGATAGCCAGCGTCAATGACCGACGGTGCGACGAAAAGTTTACGTGAGAACGAACTGCTTCTGCCGAGAATCATGAACCACATGTCGTCAGGCAGTTGCACTGCGATCTTAGAGCGCACGTTGGCGAAAGCACCTGCAGGTATGATCAGTGACTTGTCATCACTGTAGTACAGGTCAAAACCTGCGTCGCCGTCTTTGCCTGGTTTTGGTGCTCTGCCTTCGCCTGACCACTTTGCAACTTGCGATGGTCGACGTGTCAGTGGCATGCCGATGTTGAGAGCACGCACCACTGCACGCACATCATTGACAACTGCAACTCTGTCTAACGATTCTAGGTGTGACAGCATCGCTGACGTGCGCACCTCAATATCAGTGACAACAACAACGATCTTGCCCAGGTCTACTGCTGCCTGCATCTCCATCGGCACACCGATGGTTTTGGTGTCTTTCGGCAGGATTGCGACCACTGCATCACATTGTGTCAGTGCGTATTGGTTCACTGCTTGTATCGTTGGGCCGTCAATGCGGTTGGTACTCCACGCTCGTTGTGGTTCGTAGGTCGTATGGCCTGCGCTGACTAGCCCAGATTTGATGTACTCGGCTCGTTCATTGAGTGTGCTGCGTGCTGGTTGATCTGTGTGGTCAATAGGTCGTGCGATGTAGATGTGCATGTCAGCCTCTGTAGATTCGTACTTTGGTTGGGTTCGGTTTGACGACGACTGTCTTGCCTGGTTGCTCGACGTGTTGCTCAATGTCACTGGTGTCGGCTGCCTGTTGTGCCAAGTTCAGCGTTGTCGCCAGTGGGAACTTGGGCTGGTAGTGCCAGGTTGATCGTTGTGTGTTCATGTTGTCCATACTCCTGCTCTTTTTGCTAAAACCATCTTGGCGTAGACTGCGATATCAAACCAGGTGTCGTCTGATGGCAGGTCTCCACGTTTGTGTGCACTGATTGCACGTTCCATCTTGCCGATGAGGTAGAACAGGCAGCCGAGTTCCATGGCATCTGCGTCTACTATCGGATTGCGGTTAGCCAGTTGGCGCACCTGCTGGCCGACTGCCACCAGGTCGCCACTGCCGTATTCGCACATCTTGGCGATGGTGGCACTGGCTTCAGTCCTGGCGTGATCTAGCCACCACTGCTCTAGCAGGGCGATATCTCCGTTGGCCACGACAGGTATCTCGGTGGCTCTCCGTTGGTCTTTGTCCCCTGCGCTGGTATTTCGGTGGGGTTTCATTGGTTCGCCCAAACGACGGTACGATCTGAAGTACCGAACACCTTGAACTTGATGCCCAAGTCCTGCTCTTGGCGACTGATCCATTTGAACGCTGGCGAGTGGCGCAGTGTGGCGTAGTCGGTGCATCCAGCAAGCGATGGGTCAAGGTAGTCGACGAACATGAGGCTGCTGTGCAGGTTGTCGTAGGCGGCAGTGCCGTTGGCATGAATTGCCTGCTGTGCGAGGCTGAAGTCCCAACTGGCGACACGCCTGATCTTTTTGGTCACCGTGGTACGTTCAGCCTGGATATAGCCACCACTGATCTCGTTTAGTTCTTCCCAATTGGTCTCGTTGTGCATATCGCCACTGTTGCCAGCCACACGAATAGGGTAAGTGCGGAACACTAACCAGATGTCAGGTTGCTGCAGTGGGGTGATGCCTGCCTGGGCGATGCAGTCAATGGCTCGACAGTCGCCTGATGTGCAGTGTGGGTAGAACCCTGCGTGCAAGCCGAGGCCATAGCCCTGCGTGCCTTCAATGAGTGTGTGCTGTCCACGTAAGTGCTGATCTTGCAGAAACCAGGCGGTGTCTTCGCACTCGTACAGTTCGTCTGCGATGCGTGCGGTTCGCATGATGCGGTCTGCTCTCGCTGCACCGATGCCTTTGCCTGTACTGCCGATGTTGGCGTGCATGTTGCGTGCGGTCTCGGTCTCAATATGGCAAGGGTCTAAGATCGTCGCTGTGTAGTCAATGAGCAGACGGTCACGCACTGAGAAACCTGCTTCTTCAAGCATGGTGATCTCGTGCTCTAACACGATAGGGTCGATCTCGCTGCCAGCGCCGATGATCAGTCTGCATTCAGCGTCGACCACTGCAGCAACTGGGATTGTGCGCAATGCCCATACTCTGCCAGTTGCATCAACTGCTGAATGTCCAGCGTTCGGCCCACCAATGCGCACTGCATTGTGTACCTTCCTGGTCTGATGAATCTGTGCAGCGACGTGTCCCTTGGCTTCACTGCCGAATTGACCGCCGACGACGACATGAATGTCGCCTAGAGCGCTGATGGTTGACATGGGTGGTTCTCCTTGGTTGTTAGTTTTTGAGTGTGGCGTAGATTGCGAACGTAGGTGGCGTGTGCGTCACGACAAGGTTGGCAGGTTGCCTCTTTGCGCCTTGCGTGTTTCACGTAGCCAGCATGCGTACCGCATAGGTGGTTTGTTGACATGGCGACCATGTTATCACATGGTGTGTATCATATGGCCTTCATCGGTGTTGGCTGTCCTGCGTGCTTGATGCACCACGCACCTGAGATCGGTATGTGGGTGGTGATCTTGCTGTCGCATTTGGTGCATCGCCAGTGCGAACTGGTCGACGTTGCGATATCGCCTGGTTGCACATCTTCAAGGGTGAGCCGTTTGGCGATTGCACGCAGGCTGAAGATCGTACTGGCTTTGGTACTGCCACTGAGTATCGTGTCGTTGCGTGTCTGCTCAATCCAACTGTCGACCAGGTTGATGAGTTGTGCCTCTTCAATGAGTTCGGGCTTGTCTATACCGAATGCCAACATTGTCTTGATGTTGGCTGGGGTGAATCGTGTGATGTCCATTTCAGTTGCCTTTCGTTGTTGGTCTGCCGAATCGCATTTCATTCAGATAGGTGCGATGTGCGCTGCTCAGATGTGCATTTGTTGCGAATCCGCCTGGCACGTCTCGGCAGATCGCATTGTAAGTGGCACGTGCACTGCTGACGAGCCACTGCATGCCGAACTCAAAAGACTCGCCGCCATCCATATGCGAGTCTGCATCTGATTCAAGATCAAGGTATGCAGACTCAGTGAGTTCTATCACGTAGTGTTTCTTCAACACCTTGATGATCGTGCCTTCTTCGCAGCCACGCTCAATATGATCTTCATAGAACCTCTTTGGAATCTTGACGGTGACGACTAACTCGCTCATCTCATTCACCAACCTGATTGTTGATGGCGTTGAACACTCCAGCGTTGGTCGCAATCAGTCGTTGCAGTTCCATCACTTGAACCATCATGTTGTTCGCTTGATGCGTCAATGTTTTTTCAGGTGCGCCATGCAACGATTCCATTGCAGGGTTGTGGAATCGACTGCGCAAATTTTCGATTGCACATTCAAGGTCCAGCAATTGGTTGTCAATCGCTAGGCGATTCTTGGTGATCGTGTTCTGATTCTTCTCTGAGATGTTCATTTCGGTCTCCCTTGTTGGTGTCGGCTCTTGCCTACCTAAATAGTTTATCATATCGGATTATACACTCCACTATCAGAGAACGTGACGTTTGTCACATGGGGTGTGACTTTTGTCACATCACCCCAGCCGAAGCCCCTACACCGAACCGACCCCACCGAAATAGCCCTCACACCCACAGAGGCCAACGGAGAGCCACGGAGATACCAACCTGAGGCTCACAGACACGTAGCCGTACCGCATTGAGGCACTAGCGGTACGGCTGACACCCGAAAGTGCCACCAGGCGAGCACACCACCACAGCGCTCAAGCCCGATAAGACAGTCTATCGCTTACGGCCACCAACCTGCACCATGTCACCGACAGCCAGCATCTGCACAGACTTCACCATCTTGATAGGTATGTGCAGCACCGCATCAACATGATCGCACTGCGTACTGGACTGACTGATCGTCACATGTCCACGTTTCATGCCTTCCATCAACCAACCGACAGACTGCACTACATAAGCACCATCATCGTCGAGATCATCAACATGCACCCAGTTCTCACTGCCTGCATGTGCATCATGCCACGTCACCAGCACCATCAACACGAGAACTCCTGACCTCGCCACATCGCCCAGCCGTCATCAATCGCCACCTGCTCATACACGAACCTACCAGTGGCCTCATCATATGGAATCACTGCAAGCCCTTGCTGCCAGTCCTCGTACCGCACCACTGGTCGACCATCAAGATCAATACCGCCTCTAGTGCTAGGCACTGCGCCATCAATACGAGCCAGGCATCCAGGTGTCGCAGCCATCACAGTATGCGCACCGTTGTGCGCCTCACGAGTTCGCACTGCATACTCACGCCGATGAATGTGACCGTAGATCACACTAGATCGTTCAGTCGCTAGATATTTATGTGCTGTACTTCCACCGCTAGCAACCTTATCGCCATGAATGACACGCAGATGCTCGGTAATCCACACACACGCTGCTGGGTAGCCAGCCAGGTACTCGACGTTGTGATCATCTAAACGGCACAGAAACGGCACACTCATCACTGGCCATGAATCAGGTGCATCGCCACGTCTGATACCGAATGCAACTGACGCATTGTCGAGCAAGTAGTTAGGTAGCCGTTCTTCGTGATTACCAGCGAGCCATACGATACGAGCGTTAGGTGCAGCAGATCTCACTTGTGCTGCCATCAGTGCAGCACGATCTATCGTCGCCTGCGTGGTCTGTGCGTACGCTGGACTCAGCCTGTACTTACCAAGTTCAGGCAGATCAAGGTTATCGCCCACTAGCACGACCAGGTGAGGGTTCGCACGTTTGACGATACGCAACGCTACAGCGATAGCACGTTCGTCATGTGTCGGCTCTAAGCCGTATTCACCTCGGTAGTAGCCGATCTGCATATCAGGCAAGATAACTGCGCATGGCCATCCTTCTTTGTTCCTGCCTCGTTTCAGTGGCGGTATCTGTACAGGTGGCGACTGCTGAACTAACGGCCACGCTGGTGCGCTAGTTCGGCGTTTGGTGGTCTCTGATGTGGTCATATAGCCTCGTGTCTAGGGTGTCTACTTTTGACTCTATCCTGTCAAGCGTCGCCATACTACGCCCATGTTGCTCTGTGTTGCGCTTATCAAAACGACTGAGAAACCACATCAACGGCCCAGTGATCAACGCTGGTACAGCCAATGCTAGCCATGCAGACATTAGTTTCTCGCATCTAATGTGGGGAACGCTGCGAGAGCGTCGACCACTGCCTGCGGTAGTGCATCGCCAGCGAAATATTGAAGATGCCACGCTTCAAAGTTCTTATCTTTAGTGTCAGCGACCTGCCATGAGAAGCCGTATTTGAGTGCGTTGCTTGTGAGGAAGCCGTCACCGAGTAGCCACTCTAGTCGCTTGCCTGATGCGTTGGCGATATCAATAGCGAGTCCGATGCCGTGGTTGCTTGTGCCTGGTGTGCCTGCTGGCGCTACGCCTTTCTTCAAGAACCATGTTTGCCCTTGGTAGGTGCGTGTCACTTTCGGTACACGACCTGTATCTGATCGTTGGTATCGGTTGTTGAATAACGCCATCTGCTCAGATAGCGGTCGGTATGCACCGACGTGTTTGAGTTCTACGTGGTCAAAGTAAGCAGCGAGTTGCATGCAGTTCCATGCTGTAGCAGCGAGGCGGTGCAGTTTGCCACTCGGTGTATGGATAGTGCGCAGTAGCGACTGGTTGAGTTCGCCGTTTTTAGCGCCTGCCAGGTCAGCAGGCATGATGATGGGTAGAACTGGGTAGGTGGTCATTCTTCATCTTTCGTTTTGTCTTTGAGGCCATTGCTGGCGAGGATACCCGATAACGCACCTGTGAGGAACAACATCATCGGTGCTAATAGCGACCATGCAGATTCATCGTTGGGTGAGACTTCTAATGGCTGTACGACGAAAAGCAGTCCGTAGAGCAGCGCTAACGTCGACGCTACGAAAGTGACAGACAGTGTGATGCCGACTATCAAGATGAGCCTGGCTTTGATCTCGCTGTTGGTTAGTCGTTTCATTTGGTATCACATCTTGTGGCTGTTGGTTGTTGTTCGCAGTTGTACCTGGTGCGGTCACTGCATCCGCATAGCAACGTTAGCAGAGTCGTCAGTATGATCGCTGTTTTCATGATGTTGTGTCCTCAGGTGGTGGGTTGGTTGTTTCAATGAAAGGAAACTCATCGTCTGTGTCAGGTTCAATCGTAACTGATTCGTTGAATCCAGCAAATGTTGTCATGAGCGCATCAATCTCACCCTGTGTCATTGTGCGTTCAATGGTTTCGCCTGTTTCAGCGTTGTGTTCGATTGCTATGAAGTCGCTCATGATTTCCTATATCCGTAAATGCGTAATGTGCCAATAATGTTTGAGCCGAATAATCCTGTGATGGTGAATCCTGTGTATGAAGTAGCAGTTCTAACTACTCCACCTGCGAATCCACCACCGAGTTGAAAACTGAATTTGCTTGTATAGGTGGTGTCGACTGCGAGAAATGGTGCGTGAATGTCCATTGTGATGTGTGATGACTCATTCGCATTCAGCCCAACATATCCAGTCAACCAATATGCTGTGCCGTTCTGATTGTTAAATGAGTTCACGCCTACCGAGTTAGTTGTTTTGATTCCATCAAAATGCGCTGTGCCTGCACCACCAGTGAAACTAACCAACGGGAAAGTCGTGAAACCTGCTGTCGTGTAAACGCCTGACCATTCTAATCGATAGTTGTCATATGTTGAACTGAACACATTGCTGACAGTTGTTGTGACAGCGTTGATGGTCACTTGTGTGATGTACTGCAATGCAGGGTTCGCTGCAAATGTGTTCATTTCAGCGACGGTTGGTCGTTCACCGACCGAGTAGTTTGCGCGAACGGTCATGCTTGCATCACTCCATATACCGTGATGTTTCCTGATGAGACTGCACCTGCTGTTGTTCCCCACCTGATATCACTAACTGAACTGACCACATCATGGCGACCCATATGAGATAACGTCCATATCCCACCTGCCAAATGATATGTACCTTGCAGATTGTATTTCGTCGTCGTTGTAGAAACAGCAGGTTGACTGATGTTCATAACGGCACTATTCGGAAAATTAGTTGCTGAAGTGCAACCACCACAAACATAAAAATATGGGGCGACATTATTATTATTGAATGCACTGATCACTCCTGTCGAATAAGCCTGGTATGCGCCACCTTGATAGTACGAACCACCTGACCAGATGCCACTGCTACCGAGTTGAAACCACAGAAACGAGTCAGCAGTTGCAAAATAGTTACTAACCACGATCTTGTAGTTCACATACGTGCTAGTGAAACAGTTGGTGATTTGACCTGCGGTGACTGACGCTGACGCAATAAATGAGTCACCCTTGCTGGCGAATGTGTTCAGATCGCTTGCGTTCAGTTGTGCCTGCGTGAATGTTTTTGTGGCCATGTCTATGGTTTCCTGTATCCGTACACGCTCATGTTGCACACCATTGTTGATCCACTAGCGGTGTACACATCGAAACCTATGTAGTCGGCATTGTTAGCAATGAATGCACCGCCAAGTCGATTGCAGTTGTTGAATGTGTCAGTTGCTTGCCAGTTGAATGTTGGTCTGCAACTTGTGCGCACATTATTGATTTCAATGGTGGCAGAACATTGTCGTGTGTTCACACCATTGGTGATTTGCACATTGGTTGAGTTCACAGCATTGTTTCCGATAGCACCAGCAGTCGCCCACACGACACCGTTGTATGCCCAGTTATATGTTGCACCTGTGTATTGACCGCCTGATGTGCGCATACGCAACAACAACGCATCATTGGCGATGTTAGGTCGCCATGTATCGATCAGGATGCGATAGCGATCAAACTCTGTTGTGAACACCGTTGATGTCAAAATGTTTGCACCAAACGATGTTGATCTTGTATCTAACCATTTCAAACCATTATTCAACGAATAGGTGTTGAAATTCATCGGTGTGAACCGCTCACCTGTGACATAGTTTCTAATAGCCATCAGACTTGCCAACCGAATCTAGTAACACCCAATGTGCCTGATGCTGAATCCAAAATGAAGTCGTCATAAAAACTGCCATCAGAAAAATATATTGTCCAATCAGTGACATCAGGTGTGACGCTGGCTCTGAGTCCTTCAATGAATATTCGTTTTGACGTTGCTGATTGGCCAGGCAATTTATATTCAAGCGTGCAAGGTGTACCAACAACTGTGTACCACATGAATGTGTTGTAACCTGCTGTGGTCGACGCTTTATCTGTGAATGAAAGTTGCCCTGAAATTGTTTCAGGGTCGATCATGATTGTCCCAAGGAAACGCGCTTGGTTGTCTGCCTGCACCGATGTTCCTAACGAACCTGCCAATGATGTGTATTTTGTATAGGTTTTGATGAATGTTGAGAAGCCAGTCGTATAGGTTGATTGACCTTCAACCCAATCCACGATAACTCTGTTTGCGCTGACAGTTGTTCCGATGTCTCGTTGTAATTCGTAGTATGGGATGCCTGCTGTGCCTGATCTGCCGAATGTCGTTTGTGATGTTTTTACGTAACCATATGGGATTGCTTCGATGGTGTTGTGAGTTGCTTGCAGCGTTCCCATTTCACCTGCCATCAATAGATTGAAATAATCTAATAGTGTCCCATCTGAACCTGAAGCCGTGTTGGTTGTTGACACCGCTGTAAAAACATCATCTAGGTATGGTGGCTCTAAGCCGTAAGCCTGCCACTGATCATAAATGTATTGAGTTGGTGACACAGGTGGGAAAGTAGCCGACTGCGCAGTTGCGACATAACTAGCCAGGATTGCTAACGCATCAATCCCTGTGATGGTGCAGGTTGCTTCAGCGTCAAGAATACCTTCGTCGAATGTGATGTTTGAAACTAGATATTGACCGATTCCATCTAAATAGATCGCGTCATCTTTTGCTATCAATCCGCATTGGTTTGTGTTGTTGCGCAATGTGATCGTGATGTGACCACCAACAAAGTCGTCATACATTGATTGTCTGCCTTTATCAAAAGACATTGATATAACACTACTGGTGAGCAATGTTGCACCGATAGAAACTGCCCAAGTGTCAGTAGCCATTACAGAATCCCTGTCGGTAGTCTGCCGTACAAACGCACGTACCGTTGCAATGCTCGCACAACTTCTTGTGGGTCGCTAGACGTGACGCTCACGTTGATCGTTGTCGAGCCGCCACCAAGTTGATTGTTCGGTATCACTGTCCCTGACTGACCAGGTACGATGATCTCTGGGCCTTCCTCACCAACAACGTAGGGCTGGTTCGCAGAGATCGGGCCTCCGCTAGCACGACCAGGTACTGTCGCCCTAAACGCATCTGAGATAAAACTCGGTGAAGTGAAACCGCCAGCGATGTACGGCTGTACCTTCAGCGCTACAGTTCTCGCTGCTGATAACGCATCAAGAATGGCGTACGCCTCATCAACTTTGCCAGCATCCATCAACGCTAAGATCTCGGTCTGCTTCTCCTCAGGCACGTTACCGAGTTCTTTGATGTAGTCACCGACTGCTTTGTATACACCGCCCAACTTCTCACGGTATGCATCTACATCTTCCTGCTTGCCAGTGCTAAACGCCTCAGCAGCAGCCTCTTTCAGTTCAACGAGATCTTCTTTTACGTTGCGCAGTGCAGATTCACGATCAAACAGACCGAGTGTTTCTTTCCACTGCTCAGTCAACTCAAATGCTGCACCAGTTACATCGTCAATCGCATCGGCTGCATCATCACCTTCTAATGCGATACCAGTGAGCGCTGATGCTGTTGCATCAGTTGCGGTTGTTGCATCCAGGTTGGCCATCTCCAGGTTGAACAGACCAAAACTGAGGTTTTGAATGTGCGACCAGGTGGCATCTGCCTGCTCGCCAGTCATCTTGGTCGTATCAATATTGAGACCTAGCGAGTCGTTCAATGCCTCAATGCGTGAGACGCTATCAAATGACGTGTTGGCAACTTTGGATACTGCATCACGGAACGTATCTGCTGGGCCATCTAAGTCACGCAGATATTGCGCCATGTCGTCGACGGTGATGCCAACCATGCCCATGGTCTCTAGGAACTCACCAGCGAGAGGATTATCCTCTGCCAGTTTGCGCAAGTTCTCAGCACGTGCCGCTTTATCGTTCTCTTTGAGAGCCTCAGTGAACTCTACCGTTTTAGCAGTGCCAGATTCTGATTGTGCCTCAAAGATCTTAGCGATTGCGTACAAGCCGACCAGTGCGATAGCAGCACCACCTGCCATCTTGCCGAATCCGTTGATTGCACCGCTCGCATCAGTGAACCTGTCACGCATTTTGATCGCAGAGCCAGCAAGGAACGAAATAGAGCCTGCTACACCGATAACACCTGTACCTACAGCGAGAATCTGACCTGCAGTTTCTTGTATCTCAGGGTTGATCTCACCTAGTGCGGTTGATAGACCGCTAGCGCCCTCAATCGCCACACCAAACACATCAATGACACCAGCGCCAATGCCCTCTTTCAAGTCACCGAGTGAGATCTTCAGTTGATCTATCTTGCCTGAGAATGTTTCTGCTTCCTTCTCTGCGAAACCGCCCACTGTGCCTGCGAGCGCTTCCATCGTAGCGTCAAACTTGTTACCTTCAGTGTTCGCATAGTCGACCTGAATGCCCATTCTCTTGAGCGCTGTTTGTGAGCCAGTCGCTGACTTGGCCACCGCTTTAGCGGCAGTGTCCATATCAACGCCCATTTTCTGCGACAAGTCGACCACTAGCGGCGTGATCTTTGTGATCTGATCTTCAGTTAGACCAAACTGTACGAGCAATGACTGCATACCGATGATCGCATCACCGTCAGCAGTGGTGATCTTCTGTATGTCTTTGGCTAGTTGTTCAAAACGACCTTGTGCACCATATGCAAACTTGCCTGAGTTGTCTATTGAGTTGCCGAGTTTGCGTGATTGGAGTTCTGCATCTTCAGCGTCTTTGGCGAAACTGTACAGTGCACTACCTGCGATACCAGCGAATGCCATAGCGCCAGCGCCGAACCTAGTGAGTTGAGTACCCACCTTATCCATCTTGTTTTCGGCTTTGCCGAGTTCCTTCTCAGCAGCGTTGCCTGTCTTCTCAAATGCACGTATAGCGCTGTCTGCGTTGGCAGAGATGAGAAACTTGAGTTGTTCGGTTAGTGCAGCCATCAGGTATACGACCCTACTTCGCCCTTAGCGTACACCCAGGTCTGTCTGCCGTTTCTAATAACGTCGACCACTGTGCTACTGATGACAGTGCGCAGTTCTTTGATCGCTCTACCTTCAGCCTGCTGCATACCACGATGAAATGGTCGCTTGCCTGGTGTGCCAGGATGCATGACCTTATATCGGAATGTGCCTTTCATGTTCATTGGTGATACACCGCTGTACACGCCATGTGCACCGTATGCGATATCTAGATCACGTTGACGTATCATGCGTTGACGAGCAGCACGTGAAATGCCTTTGCCAGTGCCTGTTTTAGCGATCTTAGCGCCAATGACGTGTGGCATAGCGCCGTATTCAACCAAGCCCCACGGCCCTTTAGCGTATAGCAACGATGTCGGGTTATGCGTGCCTTTGATGTTGAACCCTAAACTGAGAGGCTTAGGTTGTTGATCTTTGCGTTTGCGCAGGTTAGACATGCGACGATCTGCACCGATTGCGTTCTCTAGTTTGCCTTCAATGCTGATCTTCAAAGTCATTGATGCACGATATACTGCGTCACGTGGTGCTTTTTGCAACGACGTACCCACTTGATGCAATCTGAAAGCGAGATCGTGTGAGGTACGTATATTGGGCATGTCAGTCTCGGCTGGACAGCGCTGACAGTAACTGCGTGCCTGGTGCACCGTACACTTCAGCGAGCGCCTTATCTAGATCGCCTTTGTGCAGTGGCGAGATCAACGCCACACACCAGGCTGCTAATGCTTTCGGGCCATTCCAGGGGCTAGTTGATCTCCAGTCGTCTGCACCTAGCAGATCAGCGACGGCGACCAGGTGTGCACCTGTAACGTCGAGATCTGTCCATGAGTTGTCACCCCAAGTGATTCGCCAGTTTCGTAGTTCAGTCATTGCGCCTCTTTCGGTATATGGTTCAGCCTAGCATATAGGCGGTTGCATTTGTAACTGACGCTCAGGTCAGTTAGTGCCGAAAGTGACAGCGCCAGTGATCTGCAACGAGACACTGAACGTCACCAGGTCTGCGACTGACGATGACACTTCGTAACTTGCTACGAAACACTCACCGCTGATCTTGACCAAGCCAGCAGTTGTGCCTGCTGGTGAGTATTCAAAAGTGCTCGACGTGGTAGCGCCGAGCAATGCAGCGAGTTGCGTGTTCAGTGTGGAATCCCACTTACCTGACAGGCTGATTGTGTCACCGTTGCGCAGGCCACCAGCGAATGTCTTGCTGGCAGCACCGAACGTCGTGGTATCAAGCATGTTGGTGGTGTTTGCAATGCCACCGATGCTGTCAATGTACGAACTGATGTCGACCAGTGAGCCTGCTGCGTTGTCGAGTTTGAATGCTGAGTTTTTAGCGGCTACGAATGCCATGATGTCTCTCCTAGAGTCGTGCTAACGATATTTGGGTTGTAAATGATGGAGTTGTACCGCCGATGGTGTACGAGATTCGCACGTATCGGTTCACTGTACCTGTGCCGCTAATCCTTGCAGATGTCGCACCAGTGATCGCTGTGAAACTGCCTAATGTAGCCCACGTTGAGTTGTTGGTAGAATGCTGAATGATAGCGGTCATTGTTGGTGTCGTACCGCTCGCTGCGGTCACGTGAATCTGTGCGATGAAACCATTGCTGGTTGATGCACTGTTGTCTACTGATGTGCCGTTGCCTGTGGCCGTTAGCGCCGTGAGATCGCTAAGGCTGACACCGATCTGTGATGCTGATGCTGAACCCATCGCCATGCTGAAGGTAACGATGTCTGCCACACTGCTCGACGGTTCAAAACTGATCGTGTTCGCCTGTGTCAACCATGTTGAGTTACCTAGAGCGAAACCGTTAGGTGCTGTGCTGGTCACCACACTTGATGATGCAGTGATCGGTGCGGTGACCGTGGCCCACAACGAGCCTGCAGCAGCGGAATCGTCAAACATGCCTTCAATGTTGAGCGTGAAGTCCTCTAATCCAGGTACGTATGCCTTGGCAGTGTCTGCCAGGCTTGTAACGTCGAGCATCTCAATAGTTGCTGATGGCGACACACTGCGCAGATACGCCTGCAATGGAAGTGTGCCGTAGATCAGTTTGGTTTGGTTAGCGTTGATGAATGCCACGTGTTGTCCTCTATGCGTAGACCGTTACCGAGAAGTCACATTCTAAGAATGTGAGACCATCTGAACGTTCTACGGTTCTGATGCTTCTCGCTTCTGAAACTCTTGTATTCAATGCTACACCACCGAGGGTGGGGTCTGCTTCTACCGATGTCTTCAACGACTGTGCACCTGTACCAGCCAGGTACGTCTCCAGTTTGACCTGTGCACTGCGATCATCGGCTCTACCGACAACCACAGTGACGGTGAACTCAAACATGTCGCTACCTCGTGCCATGGTGGAGTCGTAACCGACACGATCTAGGCTGATGACTGCACACGGTGTATACGGTGTGTCAGGTATGAGTTCGTATATGCGTATGCCTGTGAGTGTTTGCAGTTGGGTGGCTAGTCCAGTGCGGAGAGCCGACAGTGCAGCAGGCATCAGACGATCGCTATGATCTTATATGGGGCGATCATTGCTTCTACGTCAGGGTCTACACGGCGCACCATGATCGTGCCGAGGTCACCGAATCCTGCGACACCGAGTGGCGAGTCGTAGCGTTTGAACTGGCGAGAGGCGAGCAGTACGGTTGCTTCACGGATTGCATCAGGCACTGCAGCCCAGCCCCACCTGGCTGTCACTTGCACGAGTGGTCGTGAAACCGACGAGATCGGCCATGTGTAATCTAATGCGTTGAGCGTTGTGATCGGTTCGTTTTTGGCGATGCAGTTCAATGGCAGTGTGCTGAAGTCTGTGCCGATTGTACGTGTCGCATCGTATGTACCATCATCGTCGGTGTCTACTTGTACGACTAAACCTGTGAGTGTGTAGATGTCGTCTACCATCACCTGGTTGCTGTTGCTTGCGATGTAGACACGTGCTGATGCACTGCCATCTGCGTAGAAACGGCGATTACATGCGCCGTCAATGCGTCGACTTGCTGCCTCTATCGCATTCTCTAGTAGCGTATCGTCAATGGAGTCGGTGATACGTACTGCTGCTTTGAGTTCAGCGAGTGTGCAATATCCGTTGGTGATGGCCATCAGTTGACCACCAAGATAGACATGGTGTGTGTACCTGAACTTGTGATGGCATGTAACGACGACGTAGGTGGCATATGGAATTGTATATTGGTCTGACCGTCAAGTTGATAGCCGTTTGAGGCAGTGACAGCGCTATCACCGAGAAACGTATCTGTGCCTCCACCTGCGTCAGAGTGCACTGAGACAAAACAACCGTCTGCGTCAGTCTGATGTAGCAACACACGTGTCGTGCCTACTGCCACCTGAGCGCTAGTGATTGGCACTGCTTAGACCTTGCGAGGCTTGGCGGTTGGTTTCGCTGCGGTCTCTGCAACTGGGTCTACACTCGACGTTTCTGCCTCACTGACTGCTTCAGCATATTTGTTGCTGAGTAGGTCTAATGCGACAGCATCAGCGACTTGCATGATCTCGCCACGTTCTGCCCAGGGTTGGCCATCAATCGTGCCTGAAATGGAAACTAACATCTTGATCTTCATTTGTGCACCTCAGGGTTTGAACTGGTGCGGTAGCAAGGGGAAACTACCGCACCAGTTACGAATTTTGTTATCAGGAAGCAGCGCCACCGACGAAACACTTGACTGCACCAGTCTGATCAACAAGATCAGCGTCGGTGCGGAGTGTCACACGGAATGTGCGCACGCTGTAGTCAAATGCAAAGTCATCAGACACGGCGACTTCAATACCGTTGACTTCACGAATGAAGTACGACGGAATGTGGCCGAACACCACTGACTTAGCGCCTGCTGCTGGCGTAGCAACCGAGTCGTTGATGTAGACAGGGAAACCGAGCAAGTTGTCGACGTTGCCGTTCAAGCCTGGCTCAAAGAGGTAACGGTTCTGTGAGTCTTTCAACTTGCGTGCATTGCTCATTGCGGTTGAGTTCATCATCCATGCGTTGCCAGGTTGTGCGGTGTAGACACCATTGACCGAGTAACGGAGATCAATCAAGTTGTCAGCAGTGAACACACCAGCAACAGCAGCAGCGCCAGTGACACCAGTGGTGGCACGTGTGGCGATACCGTATGGCTTGCTTGAGCCGTCACCAGTGGTCATGTGGCCACGAGTTGCGACACCGATGGCGATACCTGCCTGGCGAGCCAAGAAGCCAGCAACGTCAACTGCGTTGTCGTTTGCGAGTTCGTTTGACATCTGCACGAGAACGACGTACTTGTACGCACCAAGTGAGGTGCTGGCAAGCGTCGGGTCGGATGCTGAAGCCTGCGAACCTTCGCCAACGATGGAAGCCGTTGAGAATGCAGTGGACTTCGGGATTACAAGCGATTCGCCAGTGGTCGTGTTGACAACTGTGGCGAGTCCTCGCACTGGGTTGCCTTGCACCAAGTGCTCGACGATGCGACTGTACACCGAGGTCGGCACGAGGGTTGCGCTGGACTTGGTGACTGTGCGACGTTCAAAGGTTGCTGCTCGGCGCTCGCCTCGCAACATTGAACGAATCATCGCATCGTCGTCAACTTCTGCCTTGCTTGCACCACCGAGATCAGCAGCGACACCAATGGTGCGACGATCTGACTCAATAGCGGCTGCACGCTGTTCAGCATCAGCAATGGTCTTGATGCGCTGATCTTTTTCGTCGAGATCTGCGTTGATACGGCTGAATGTCTGCGACTCTTCAGCAGTGAGGTCACGGTTCTCAGCGGTAGCGGCATCTAGCAACGCTTTCGCTTCTTCCCATGCACGTGCTCGCTCTTCAGCGATGATGTCTGTGATCTTGCTCATTGGGTATGTCTCCTGGTTAGGTTGTACGGGTATGCAGGTGAAGCCGTGGTATACCCGATGGCAAGTCGGTCTGCGTTACTATCGTACACTATCGTTGATGATGCCTGCCATGTGGCTCGCATCTAGAAACGCTAGATATTCAAGGTTAGTCAGTGATGGTTGCGCCTGCAGTGCCTTCGTACGCTGGAAACCCAGTGACGATGGAAACTTCGTGCAAGATGATCTCACGCAACTCACGGCTACGGCCATCAGATGACCAACTGTCGCCATTTGTTGGTATCGTGAAGCCGAAACTCATGCTGTGCACATCGCCTCGCTGCATTAAGATGCTGATGTCTTTGCCGTATGATGTTGGCGGTAGGTCTGCCTCGACCATCAGACCACGTGTGTCTTCAGTGAGTCGCAACGTGCCTGATCTGGTAGATGCGAGCACCTGGTCGCTGTTGTGGTTGAGATACATGCGTATCTCTTTGCCTGATTGCAGTGATCGTTTGAATGCACCAGGTCTGATCGTTTCAATGAATGGCAACGGTTGGCTTGCAGAGTTGAACACAGCAGCGTAGCCACGAAATGTCAACGGTAGCGACGAATCAACTGATGCGCTGGCGATAGATGTGGGTGTGGCACGCACTTCAAAGGTACGGCCTTGTACGAGTCGCTCTTCAACGTCGACTGCACTGTACGTACCAGTGATCTCAGGCAGTGGCAACTTGATCGTGTTGTTGGCATCACGCAGTTGCAACATGCGCCAGTACACTGGCATCACAGATTCACGGTATGACGGCATCATTTCATCTTCATCGTCATGAGCCGTCGCCATTTCTGCAGGCTCGGTCGGTTCTGCAGGTTCGCTCGGTGCGACTCCAGCAATGAGAGACTCAGGGATAATCCACAACTTGCAGATCGCAGTGGGGTCAATGTCGCCATGTACGAGTTCGCAACCACGCGGGCCTTCATAGAAAACACAGTTGCTGCACTGCATGCCCTCTGCCATGAACGGCTGTTCGGCCATGTAATGTGCACCGTTAGCGCCACTAGACTGATCAAACTTACCGTATGACTCAACGAGAGCCTCAAGCAGTCCGTATTGCATCGTTTGTCTTTCGTTCAACGGATACATTGCGCTACCTTCTTCTCTGATCTCCATATCTGCAACCTGTTCTCTTGTTGATTCGTATATGTTTTTTGCCCAACTTCTGCCGACATCGCCACCCCACAACGCCCAAGCGATACGACCTGCAGAGGGATAGCCATCTTCACCAGGGCTGAACCCTTCAGCATCTTTGTCTATCTCATGCCTGGCAAAGTACGAGACCATGCGACCGATCGTGTCAAGAGTGAGATTGGTGCGATTGCTGATGTCTCGTGCACGTGCGACACCGACTGCAGTGCCGCCACGATTGTATTCTTCTCGCCAATCCAGCCCACGTTGCGCCTCTTCAGCCATCGCATCAGTTGGCTTGTACGAATCTGCACGCACATCAGGCTCTGCGATGTGCAGTGCTGCTAACTGTGCATTGGCTTCCTGCTCAGAATCGTGGCAACCCATAACCTCACCAGTCTCCGTCTTCACGACGGCCACACCGCTGCAATCAGCGATCTCGGTGCTCAAGTGGTAAGGCATTACAACGGTGGCTCTGCATCTACGCCCATAGGTGGCATCGCTTCACTGTTGCCAGCCATCGGTGCACCAGGCAGAGCCATCACGAACTCGTCGCCACCAACATAAGGCTCAAGACCTTCAGTGGCTCGACATTCATTCGGTGTACGGATACCAGTCATCACGGCCAACTGGTACGCCTTCAAACGAGTCAGTGTGTCAGCACGTAAGAATGCATCAACATCAAAACGCACAAACACATCAGGCGAAAGCAGGCTGGACAGCGCATCTTCAATACGACGCAACCACGGCATCAACGTGTAAGTGACGAAATGCTGACCACTCATCTCAGCATTCTGATACGTCTGCGAGTCGCCCTTTGCGCCGATCATGTAAGTAGGCACACGGAATATGCGTGCCACTTGAGCGATCTGCAACTCACGGCTCGCATTGAGTTCCATATCAGTTGCAGACGTGGTGACTGGTCGCCACTTCAAACCGTTAGTCAATACAGCAGGCCTACGATGTCGGTTGTGTGTAGCCAACCACGTTGACTGCAACGTTTTCGCCTGCTCGACAGTGAGATCTGCGTCAGTTTCTAGCACACTGCTCGGTGTACCACCTTCACCATAGAACTGTGCCAGGTGACGTTCCATCGCCAACGCTAAGCCTATCGTTGTCTTCTGTTCAGCAACTGGTGAGAGACCTTTTACCGCTTGCGGTGGAGTCCACCAACGTGTATGCAACATGCGATCAAGCGGTACTTCTCCACCAGCCACCAGGTAATGGCGACCATACATATCAGTGGAGTACACAGAAACGTTACTAGGGTGCAGCGGAGTGAGCGCAACTGGCGTACTTCCTTCTTTATCAATGTACACGTATGAGTTGCCATACAACGCCAGGCTTGTCGTCATCTGATGAATCAACTCGTACCTGGTGATCGTAGGCGCAGGGTCGCTAAAATACGATGGTACAGGCATCTTCACAGTGCGATCGCCCACATGTTTGAGCACATGCAACGGTAACGATGCAACACTGTCAGCGATCAAACCAACACAAGCCATCACAGCAGAAACCTGCAACGCAGTCTCTTCAGTTACCGTCTCACCAGTCAGATTGGCAGGTAGACTGAACCCTGCCTGCTGTAACGGTGCAGGTGCGTTGCGTTTCTGAATGCGGTTTAGGTAACTCACTTAGCAGCCAAACTAGCGAAAGCGATCAACAAGATACCGCCCACAGCGATGCCAAGTGGCAAGTACACCATGGCGCAAGCGCTCGCAATCATTGACGCACCAACCGCTTCTAATATTGAGGTGATCTTGTCACGCATCTGTTGTACTCCATGGGTCAATGATCTGTGGTGAAGCGACAGTGTTATTCGCTGCCTCGCTTCTATGATAGGCATGCGCCCACACTGCTAAAGTAGATGCTACTAGGCTAGAGATATCAATCGCCATGTCTTTGCGATGCCAAGCCCAAGCCTCACCGAGTGGTCGACGTTTCGCACCAGCGACAGCGGTATCTAGCAGCAACTGTCCACGATGGCGCAGATTATCATTGACCACCAAGTCATAGAACAAACCGCACGCCTGTGCAACCTGTCTAGTGGTCGTCATCTGTACTGTGATACCACGTTCGCCCAATATCGGTATCATCGTTGCGGCTGCGCCAGCCGAATCAATCACCACTGCACACGGTGACCAGCGCTTCACAAGTTCCTCAATACGACCAGGTAGCCAATTCGTACCAATACGATTGTCAATAACCTCGACGTGAGTACGGCCATCATCACGCAGGCCTGATATGGCGATACTGGCAGACATGCGATTAGGTGACACGTCTACTGCTATCGCTATCGGGTCAAGCACTGCACTGCGTTCATCTTTGCAGGCCACCCACGCCTCATCACTGATCACTGGGTCTTCAATGCTACGCTCATAGCGTAGATTCAGATATGCACGTCTGAAGTCTGCCTTCTTCATAGACATGCGGTCAGCAGCGATCGCCTGTTCAGTGATCGTATGTCCTAGTGCTGGCATGCACGAGTACCATGTTGCTGGGTCGCTCGCATCGGCATCAGGGTCGGCTGACCATTCAAAGTAGGCGACACCGCTAGTGTTATCAACTAGTGCACGCCCATTGTCTACTTTGCCATTCAGATACGTCGACTCTGCAGTGCCAGCCGTAGACGTAACCCATAACTGCGGTTGTGTACGTGTTATCATCGCAGGTTTGAACGCCTGCTCTAGCCTGTCATCAGTTTGTGCGAACGCCTCATCAATCACACCCAGATCAAGCGTGTCACCATGTCCCGACTTCTCAGTCACACTGGCGATGCTGTAGATGCTGCCGTTGTTCCATATCAGCGCCTCACTGCCGTTGGCCAGTCGTACATCAAAAAGACCTGCAAGTGGCGACTTGTTGAGAATCATCACATGTTCATCTTGCCACTTGCGCCTGGCATCGCTGCGAGTTTGCGCCGTGTATGTGATACGTTGCCTGTTGCCGAAACCGATAGCCCTGTGCACCATCACGGCCAGCAGCAGTGTCGTCTTGCCTGACTGACGTGGCACAGTCAATATCACTTCACGGTACACCAACTGCCCTGTATCAGGGTCTACCTCTAGAGCCACATCAGCAACATATCGCTGCCATGGCATCAGCGGAGTACCCAGCAGGTTAGCGACCTCAGCGACACGGCCACCGAGTGTTGGTCTGTCGGTGCGTTTAGTTGCGTATTGGGGTGGACAGTCTAGCGAGTAGGTCGTTGAACTGGTTGTCGTCATTAGTGGTCGTTTCCTTGATCATTGCCTCTAGGGTGGCACGTAGTTCACGAGCCACTGCTGCCGTAGCGAGACCAGCACCCTCGTCGAGTGTGCGAGCCAGCACGATGGCCACTTCAGACAGTGCTGACTTCTTGTCGTTCAGGTCGCCTGCCTGGTGGAGTTTCAGCAGGTTGGCTCTGACAGCACCCTCAACACTGGTCACTGGCGCTGGTTTCTTTGCTGGTGGTCGTTTCTTTGGTGTCTCAGCCATCGCACTAGCGTATCATATTGTGTGACGAATTGACACGAAAGATATCTCCGTGGCTCTCCGTTGGCCTCTGTCATACCTGGCGGTATTTCAGGGAGATTCCCCATCTGAGAACCTAAGAGAGAGAACGAGACAGGGCTGTGGGGTGTCCCCTGCATATAGAGGGCAGAAAACGATATGCCAGTGCAGGTGGTAGTGCCATCTGTCATTGGTCGACTTGCCTGACATCTGCCTGCACCTGATGACACTACCAGTGCCTGCTCGTGTTCGGCTTGGCTGGTGGTGGTCTGTTGCCACGTCTGCTATTGCACCCCAGGTGGGCTGGTCTCAGGTTGTTCGGGTCGGTTGGGTGTCCACCCAATGACAGCGGTATCACATGATCTAGGGTGGTAGCACCTGGGTGTCCGCACAGCCAGCACACGTCGTTCTGTGCCAGCAGTTGTTGTCGTATTCTGCGCCACGGTCGGCCGTGTCTGCCTGCCGTCATACGTGCCTCTGATATATGGTAGGGAATCTATATGAGTGTCGTTTTTTGTTGGTCTCGGTTGTTCTGCTCGTGTGCGCCCCCCATTTAGGGGGGGGCGCGCCACGGCGCGTTTCCGCTGCAATGCGCCGAGTGCGCCGTGAGTGCGCCGTGGCGCGTTTACATATGCTCGGTTTTGGGGTGGAGTTCTGTGGTGTGTTCATTGCGCCTGGCTGGTTACGGCGCATTCTGCTGGTTGTTGGTCGAGGGTGCGCCGTGGCGCGTTTTGGCGTTGTCTGCGCCTGGTGTCGGCGTGTGCTTTGCGGCAGTCTAGGCATCGGCAGTGGCGGTATCGGTAACCGTACACTGTGCCGTGTGTGAATGGTTTCGGTTCGTCTTTTGTTGGTGGTGGTGGGTCGTTGCGCATGGTGCGTCTGGTGTTGGTTGAGAGTCCGCCGTAGATGCCTGGTAGGTCGTCTGCTTTGTATTGCAGTGCGTAATCGAGGCATTGTTGTCTGACTGTGCATCGTGCGCATATGGCGTATGCTTTCAGTTGTTCGTCTATGAATATGTCTATTGGCATGCCTAGGCAGGCTGCTTGGTCTCGCCAGTTCACAGTTCGTCTTCTCCGTCTTCAAGTGTTGGTGTGCCTGGGTTGTCATCTATTGACACTTGAGTGTGATACAGGTCGTGTGCTTCACAACGTTCGCATGGGTTCAGTTTGTTCAGGTGGTAGTGCTTGTAGTCGTCATGTTCGGTGTAGACGAGATTGTCGGCTATGGCTCGCCATGTGGTGGCGAGTTCTTGCAGTCGTTTGTTTTCCGCTTGTGCTCGTTCTAGCATGGTGAGCAGCACTTTCGGGTATACAACTTGGCCGTTGGTTGAGTTTGGTGTGGTTGTGTTCATTTGCGTGTTACTGGCTTCCAGTTGAGTAGTTCGTCGGTGTAGCAGGCGATGTGGTCATTTTGCATGCTGGTGTGTTTGATGATGCGTGTACCGAGGCGTGAGAACCAGCCACTGTCGACGTGGCGGTATTGGCCTCTGAGGTAGGTGATAGTGGCGAACACTCTAGTTGTTGGTAGCGGTTTCATTGGTTTCCTCATTCGGTAGTTGTGGATTAGTGGGATTGAGGCGATGAACGCCCAGGTGGACATGGTTGCTGCGATATAGGCGAGTTCTTTGATTAAGAGCCAGGTGTGATTCATGGATTGATGTCTTTCATGTTGTGTGCGCCCCATGTTGCGTAGATTGTACGCATATTGATTGCGCTGTCTTCGTAGTCCCAGAGTGACCAGCCGTCGGTGTACTCAGTTGGGACAGTTGAAGAGTCAACAGAGCAGACGTACAAGCGCCCCCATTCAGCCCCGTCGCCGTCGTTTTTGAAGTTCTCAACAAAACCTGTGAGCAGCCAGTGCTGAACCTCGCTCACGGCCTCTGCGAGAGTGTCGTAGGCGAAAAAGTCTGAATCAATATCAGAGTCGTAGACAGCGAAATAGACCTGGGGCTTTTGCATGGGTGATGTGTTCATCTCATGCACCTGCCTTGATGCTGAGCAGTGCTTCTATTTCTGCGATGGTGAGTGTGATGGTGATGGTTGCGCCTTCACCGAAGCGATTGCTATCACGGTACTGTGTGCGTGATGCAGGGTTGATGTTGAGTGCTTGGTTGACTCGTTCTGCGAGTTCTTGGCCTGCTGCGTCACGTGTGTAGTAATCAGCGGATTCGTCGACGTTGAGCAGTGCGTTGACTCGTGTGGCAGTTGCTGCTTTCTTGTCACGGTTGATTTCAGCCCATGCGATTTGCTGGCCAAGACTGGCGACTTCGCTGACTGTCGCAGCGTTGATCTTGCGTGGTTCGCCGTAGGTCACTACTGCTTGAGCATTGATGTACACTGGTGTGGCCATGAAGTACGTGCGTGTGGTGGTTGAGCCAAATGCCTGTTTGATCTCTTCAATGACGATCTCGGTTGGCATGTACATTGCAGTGCTGTTGTTGCTGCAGACCATCTTGGTGCGGTTGATGTCGCTGGTGATTTGCTCGGTGATGAGTTTTTTTGCTTCTTTGCGGTTCATTTCGTTTCTCCCTTGTTGGTGTGGTATTTGCGGTGGCGCATTGCTTCTACATCTGCGAACTCTTTGCTGGAGTAGGTGATTCGTTCACCGCAGGTGCAGATGACGGTGTGATGTCCGTCGGCTGGTGCGCCTGTGGACACTACGATGGTGATGTCGTCGTTCATTTGATTGTTCCGATCTTGGTGAGTTCCACGGCGAGTTGGTCTACGTAGGAAGTAGTGAGGGTTCTGTCGTTCGCCCAGTTGTTCATTGCTGGTATGACTGCTGGGTTGCGTGCCTCAATGATGTCCATGGCTGCGAACTTGATGAGGCGTGTATCTTGATCGTCTCGGCGTTGGCACTCCTGGGCGACTTCCAGCAGTTGCTGGGTGGTGTGGCTCTCCAGTATTGCGGTCATTGTGCCGATGATGGTGGTGTGTGTGTTCATGTTGATCAGGCTCGGTAGTTCAGGTAGAAGGAAGTGAACTCGTAATCTGCCTTGATGCGAATGGCGGCTGCTTGGTACCAGTCACGCCATGCCATATCTAGTTCGTATTCGTCGCTGTCTTTGTCATTTTGCACTTCTTGCAGTGTTTGGTATGCGAACTGCTCGACGGCTAAGGCTTCTTCTGCTTTGAACTTGAGGTCGGCTAGGTGGTTGAGCGCTTCGGCTTCCCATTCTAGGATTGGTGTGGCTGGTGTGGTGGTGTCCATTGTGGTCTCCCTTGTTGGTGTTGGCGTTCTTGCCTACCTAAATAGTTTATCATATCGGATTATCCACAACAACCATTGAACGATGTGGCGTTTGTCACATAGGGCTTGGCATACCTCTGAGCCTCACCTGGAAGCCACCCTCACTGATATAGCCCAGCCACCAGCAGAGGCCAACGGAGAGCCACGGAGATATCTCCCCTGACCGCTAGAGCAGGTACGACTCTATATCATTGTCAGCCTCAGCAGCATCAGCACGCCTGGCTCGGTGGCGCATCGCTGCACGCAGGGTCGCATTGCTCGCCGTGTAACCGTTCTCAGTCAAAAGCGCTCTCACTTTGCGGCCACTCATGCGTGCATCAATGTTCATATTGTCGAGCGTAGTGACTAGTTGATCAGTGCCATCAGGTGTCGGTGGCTCGTGTGCGATGTGGAACGTGAACGGGTCATCAGTTATGCGCAGATCTATCTTCTCAGGTATCCAACTCATTCGTGCCTTGCGTGTCTTCATCTGATATTGGCCTTTGCCTGACTTGCTGAGTTGCCAGACGATATCAACGTCGTCGTTCTTAGCACTGCTACCACGTTGTCCTTTTTCAACATCTTTGCCTGCATGGTCTATGCGTAAGAACGCTCGGCCTGCCTTCTTCAAGTGGATGCCTGTGTTGCGGTAGAACGCACGCACCGTATCGGCTTCGTTCTCATCACCTGACACTGCACGCCCGAATGTATCAATGACAACCAGATCTGCAGATACGAGTTCTGCAAGCCTAGCGACCTGCTTGCCACCAGCCACACTGTCAAGGCTATCTAAGTCAGGCAGCAGTGCGTATTGCAGGTTGCTCAGGTTGTATTCGGGGCCGTAGCCCATAGACTCTAATCGTTCAGCCAGGTCATCTGGTGTCATTTCATAGTCTAAGTACAGCACACGTCGAGGTTTCTGTGGGTGACCGAATATTGGTGTCCCTGTGGCGATCGCTGCAGATAGGAATAGCGACAGCATTGATTTGCCTGTGCCACCAGGTGCGAATATCGCATGTGCACGTGCCTCAGCGATTATCGGCTCTGCCAACCATTCTGCAACTGTGTGATCCTGTTCCCAAAAGACAGGCCAATCAATAAGCAATTTGAGCAAGTTGGCATCAGTATCGTCGATCTGACCAGTTGCTGTCACTGCCACTGTTGGCATGAGTTCATCTATCGTGGGGTGGTCAAATTGGCGCTCGTCTCGCAGTAGTGCACGTGCTGCCTCACTGCGATCGCCACCGTGGTTGCGACATGCGTAGTAGCCGAACTTGCTGTATGCACCTGCAGGCAACCAGTCAATACTGGAAGTAAACACCACGAGCACATCTTGGTTGCGATAGCCAGTGGTGGCAGATGTGCCTTCTCTAGGGTTTTTACCTGGTCGAGTCCAGTGGGTCTCACCAGTGGGGTCTGTAGCGCCTTCAGTCCAACCGTCACGCATTAGCAGTTCGTGCCAGGTGGTGCGATTGTTGAATCTTGATGCTGGGCCGTCGCCATCATTGCTCAGCGGTGTGGTTGGTTGTTGCGCTGCTGGGTTCTGTATGAGTTCTAACATCCATGCTGGCATCGGTGCTGGCTCTACATCTGCAGGCGACATGCCTGGTTGCCACTGGTACAGGTTGCCGTTCGGGTGTATGGTTGGTGGTGCGAGCACTTGGCCACCATCGCCTCTGATGTCTATCCCTGCACCGAGTCGTGAACCTGCGTCGTTTCTGATCTCTACGCTTGGCGGTGCGAGCAGGTAGATATGCTGGCCATTGCTGCCAGTTGTCGCTCGCACTGTCAATGGCAGTGCACCATATCGTTTTTCTAGGTCTCGCAACGTCGACGTGCCTGATTTCGCAGGGTCGTGTTCATCAATATCAACAACGATCAAGTTCTGGCCGTTCGGCTGTGGCCCAGTGGCGATACCGATACCGTGGTCGTTGTACAGTCCGTTGTACCAGTTGTGGATTGTGCGTGTGTTGTTTGTCGCTGCGTGTTGCCACGATGCCATCGGTGGTCGTTTCTGCCCTGGTTTGATTGGCAGTATCCGCCAACCGAGTGCAGCGAGTTCTAGTGCTTGTTCTTCAGTGTTCACTCGTGCCGCCTGTTGTGCGCTTCTATGATCATACGACCAACATACTCAGCGACTTGAGGCACTACTGCGTTACCTAAGCCTCTAAGTCTGTCCACCCGATGGGGAATCCCATCAGCCACTCTACCCACATCGGGTTCAGTCGCCCAGCAATCGTGGAGTGATCTAACTGCGCTATCCTGTCTTGCAAACTCTGCTGTTCGTCCGTAGATCTCAAACTCATCACGCAGTCCTGGATTTCTGTCATTGACGTGTGAGTCGTTGGGAACATCATCACTTTCTGCTCTAGTTTCCCTTTGTAGCCTTTTTTCTTGATGTTGGCTATGATCGACTTCGCAGTTCCTGTCATGGATGCTGATGCTCTTGGGGTAGGCCACGCAGAGAATCCGCTCACGTTGATGAGCGGCACCAACGCTGGCCGCTGATATAATCTGCCATTCTGCATCATACCCGATTTCGGTAAGGTCGCCAAGGACTCGGTCGAATCCCAAAGAGAGATGACCGCGGACATTCTCCAGGATTGCGTATTTTGGTCGTACTGCGCTAATGGCATCTCTAAATGCTGGCCACAAATGTCGTTCATCATTTTCTCCTTGTCGTTTCCCGAATGCACTGAATGGCTGGCAGGGATACCCTCCAGCGATAACATCTACATACGGCGCTGTTTCCCAGTCAATATTCCGTATATCACCAAGGTTGGTAACGTCTGGCCAGTGTTTTTTCAGTACCTGGCATGCGAATGGGTCAATCTCTGAGTGCCATTTGACAGCCATGCCAGCACGCTCAAGCCCTAGATCAATGCCACCGATGCCACTGAAAAGGCTACCTACTGTCAGCATTGTTTGTTCCCCTATTTTGAGCACGATACGTTGACGGTGCGTGATTAGATTCTACCTCATCAGCATGCTCGCTATCATTGTACAGTCTGATCATGTGCAGGCAGATGTCGGGTTCTTCCATCTCAACCAGTTCAGAATCTGATAGTGGCATGCCGTCGTGTGTATAGCACACTGGTGGTCCGCACCAACGGTTGCTCATGCCGATCTCTAGCCATTCATTGAAGTTCATCATTTCCCCTTGTTATTTGATTGTTACTGTGTTGAGTATCGGCTGGTCGTGCTCAATACGTCTGCGTGCGATCTCAGCGTAGTCAGCATTGAGTTCTGCGCCGATGAAGTCACAACCGTGACGCATCGCCACGACTGCGACTGTGCCTGACCCTGTGAACGGGTCTAGCACTAAGTC
>Ga0209107_10000248_pt1 | contig 32921 bp, 28 predicted proteins | sample LakErihyJuly2011_2_FD_187460 | JGI IMG/M metagenome (GOLD analysis project Ga0209107, IMG submission 187460) | Freshwater microbial communities from dead zone in Lake Erie, Canada - CCB hypolimnion July 2011 (SPAdes) (version 2) | ecosystem: Environmental > Aquatic > Freshwater > Lentic >...
CCAGTTTCACCCGTGTACCCTGTGGCACCTGTCTCACCTGTGTAACCCGTGGCGCCAGTTTCACCAGTATAACCAGTTGCGCCAGTCTCGCCCGTATACCCTGTGGCGCCAGTTTCACCCGTATACCCTGTGGCGCCAGTCTCACCTGTGTAACCCGTGGCGCCAGTTTCACCCGTGTAACCCGTAGCCCCTGTCTCTCCAGTGTAACCCGTGGCGCCAGTTTGTCCGGTCTCACCCGTAGAACCAGACTGACCATCTTCACCCTTGGATCCTGTTACACCGGTATAGCCAGTAGCACCAGTTTGTCCGGTCTCGCCAGTAGAACCAGACTGACCATCTTCACCCTTAGGACCTGTCGGGCCAGTATATCCTGTTGCTCCCGTATTATCGGCTTCACCCGGAATACCTTGTGGGCCCGTGTAACCCGTTGGCCCAAGAGCACCTGTTCCACCCTGAGGACCTGTAGGTCCAAATACAGGAATTTTTTCTGGAGGAGCACAGCATCCAGCAATAATTTTATATTGCCGTAATTCTGTGAACTCACTTGAATTCATCCTAATCTATACGAGATTCTATGAGTGTATAATCATACTCATAGAAAAGCGAGTTTAGAAATTATATATTACTCGTTTTAAATGTACTTAAAATATTAATAGAAACTTCTGGAAATTTGATAGAATCTGCTAATAAATATTCGGGAACTGAATATCCAGCTCGTTTCAGATTTCCTACGAGGAGTTCTATATTTGTTTGATTTTCTTCAACCATCTTAATTAGTTTTTGTGTTGTACCATAATATAATTTATCAAGTTGGTCAAAATTTACACTTTTAAAATCTTGAAATCCGTATCCGTAAGACGTTAGTACTGATTTTGGAAATATTGGCTCTATATCTTGCGCAATAAATCCAAGCATAGTTTTATCTTCAGATAATTGAATTGTTGAACCATTCATATCTTGAAAATTCCAAGTGAAACGTTTTAATGGTATATGTTTCAATGTAGAATAACATATATCTAAATTGGCAAGTTCTATATTTGTTTTTACACGCTCATCGGATGTTGTTAACCAAACTGATGTGATTGGTTTACGAGCAGAATCAGTTGCCAATTCAAGTGTTATATTTGAGGTGTCTATTCCTAATGTTGATGGAGGACCCAAATAAAGTGTTGAAAAATTTGCGCTTGTCCCCACTTGTAATGAATACCCGCGTTGTAAATTAAATGGCGTATTTATATATACATCATTTGTAAACCCATTTACTTGTATTGTTTCATTTAGAGTCATTATAGATGACAATTCATTACGAATATAATTTGTTGATAATATCCCCTTGTATTGATTTGTAGTACCAAGACCTAGGCGCGTCAAATTCCAGTTTGGCCCTGGATTTATCATGGAAACTGGAGACGATTTCCACAGATTTCCTATATTTATTCTGTAAGAACGTATTCCAGCAGAAGTCCAGCCACCAGCAACATTAGAACTATGCATTACATTGTCTGTTACAGTCGAATCACCATCAAATGTATTATGATACATAATATATCGCGTTCCATTCCAACCAAATCCACGCACATATTCACTATAACTATAACTATTTGTATTAATTATTGGAGTCCAATTACTAAATCCATCTGAACTCCACGCAGCAGACCAAGATGGAGACCCTCTACCACTTACACCACACAACCAATACCTACCTGACCAAAATAAACAATATATGCCATTTAAGTTAATTATAGGATTACACCGTATCCAATTACTACCATCATAACTATATGATAATGTATTACTATTTGCACGATTCGCATATAAGAATTTTTTTCCATCAAAATCGCATGTTATAAATTCAGCCCCCGCTGCCCCACCTGGAAAATTATTGGGTGTAAATGTTGTCCAATTTATACCATCAAAACTTCTATATGTTGTAGTACCAGGTGATAACCAATATGAACCATTCCACACCATAAGTACTAAATTCACATTTAAATTTGTAGGGAACCAATTACTACCATCATAACTAATAACATTACACATTGCGTTAGCCGTTGGTCCACTCGCTAAAAAATAGCGACCATTTGAAACAATTGTATTCATAGGACCCGTTGGCGTATTTGCTGCGGTCCACGTATTACCATCGGCAGACCAAGCCAAATTTGATCTTGAGTTTGCGGCATAGCCCCATGCGCCAACAACTATGTTTCCATTTGTAGCAAACCCGAGATTAGCAACGGCTGTCGTGCCAGTCCAAGGTGCTGGAGCGGATGAGTAATTCCATGTAATACCATCACTACTCCAACGTATTCTATAGTCCAAAAATGTTTGTATATCTGTAGTTTCATTGGTTGGTAAAACCATAAAGGGAGTTTTCATAAAGGTTCTAGTAGTGGAGACGCATGCTTGAGTAAATCCATTACGAACAGTTACATTTTGAGCGCGAACCGTTGATACTAAATAATCAGGTTCTGCGATGGCACCGAAAGGTCCGGTAAATCCCGTACGACCCACGGGGTTTGGGCCAGTGGGCCCCGTAGGTCCCGTAAACCCTGTCCATCCCGTAGGACCCGTGCGACCTGTAAATCCAGTTGATCCTGTGTCACCGGTATACCCAGTAATCCCTGTTGGCCCAGTTCTACCTGTAAATCCTGTTGATCCGGTGTCGCCAGTATAACCAGTAAATCCTGTAAACCCTGTACGACCCGTAATACCTCCTGGCCCTGTGGCGCCAGGCTCTCCCGTAAATCCTGTAGCACCAGTACGCCCTGTTCGCCCTACTGTTCCAGTATGACCAGGCTCACCCGTAAATCCAGTAGGACCTGTTCTCCCAGTTCTACCACCAGTTGGCCCAGTTATACCTATATCACCAGTATATCCTGTAGACCCCGTAGGGCCGCTTGTTCCAGTTAGAGCAGTGCTTATATAGGATTTTGTATCCACATAGAGCTGATTGCGAGTTGTACTAAACCATAGTACACCACTTGTTGTCGGTAAAGGGTTTACACGCACAGTTGATAATTGTAAATATAGCGGGTCTACACCATCCACAACTGTCAACTTGCCTCCAATAGTAACTTCTCCATCTGGAACAATCGCTTCATTAAATGTAAATAATCTTGAGCCACTTATTCCAAACTCAGTTGAATAATATAATACAGAAGATGTACTTAATGTTTCCCAAAAAGAGGGACCAGTAATACCTGTATAGCCGGTTGAACCTGTATCACCAGTTGTACCTGTCAATCCACTATATCCCGTGGCACCAGTATTACCAGTTATTCCGGTATGTCCCGTTTCTCCAGTTACACCGCGATACCCAGTTGGTCCCGCGAAAAACGCACCCGTAGACCCTGTTGAGCCTGTCGCACCCGTGTCACCAGTATCCCCTGTAATACCTGTAAATCCAGTACGCCCAGCTGCCCCTGTAAATCCAGTAGCGCCCGTATATCCTGTAAACCCAGTGACCCCCGTGCGACCTGTAAACCCAGTGGAGCCAGTATCACCTGTAAATCCAGTGGAGCCCGTTCCACCACTTCTGCCTCTGAAACCTGTTGGGCCATCTATACCCGTAAATCCAGTAGCACCAGTCTCGCCCGTATACCCCGTGCTACCCGTACGTCCTGTAAATCCAGTTGATCCAGTATCTCCCGTATCTCCAGTCTCACCAAAATATCCAGTGTACCCAGTTGTACCTGGTTGTCCAGTTAGACCTGTTAATCCTGTTTCACCAGTATATCCTGTGGCCCCCGTTCTACCCGTGAAACCGGTGGCACCGGTTTCACCAGTATATCCAGTGGACCCTCTTGTGCCCGTATAACCTGTCGCTCCTGTTCTCCCAGTATATCCGGTGCCACCTGTTTCACCAGTATAACCCATAGATCCAGAATGACCTGTAGTTCCTGTTGTACCAGACGGCCCACTAATTCCAGTATCTCCTGATAATCCAGTATACCCAGTTGTTCCAGTTTCTCCAGTATATCCTGTGCCACCTGTTTCACCAGTATATCCCGTAGGACCCGTTTGACCAGTATATCCTATTGACCCAGTGTCACCAGTATATCCTGTTGAACCAGTTTTTCCTGTATATCCGGTGGTACCTGAATTACCACTGTATCCGATTGAACCTGTAACACCAATAAACCCTATTGGTCCAGTTCTTCCAGTATATCCTGTGGCACCAGTATTTCCAGTATTTCCTGTACTTCCAGTATTTCCTGTAAATCCACTATTTCCTGTAAATCCACTATTACCCGTAGGCCCAGTATGCGCAGAAGGGCCTGTAAGGCCCGTTGCTCCATACTCTACTAAACCACCATCGGCTCCTCTTGACCCTTGCCACCCTGTTGGCCCAGTATATCCAGTACCACCAGTATCCCCCGTATTTGGATTTGGATACCCTGTATATCCAAGAGGACCAGTTGATGGTTTTCCAGGATCACCTGAGAACCCTATATTACCTTCGGCACCCTGCGTTCCTCTTGGTCCCTTTAATAATGGGTCATCTGAACGTGGAATTAGACCTGTCCTTAGAGGGGGGATATCACCCAATTGGGCGTTTACGAGTTTTTTTAAAAGATAATATCCTCCATCCATCAAGGTTGTCTCTCTAGATTGAGTCTTGGAAATATCTGTTTAGATAAACGAACGTAATGCGTTCTTTATCTAAACTCTATTGGGGTATATTTTACATTAAATTATTGCGGTTATGAATATCTAAAAGTGTTGATATTACCTCTTGTTGTCTTTCAACAAGTTGTACAAGTTTTTGAGTTGCTCCAAAATACATTTTATGAATTTGATCAAAATTTACACTTCTAAAATCTTCAAACCCATACTCATTCGTTTTCATGATTGCTTTAGGAAAACTAGCTTCAATATCTTGCGCAATAAACCCTAACATGCGTTTATCGGGAGATAGATATACAGTAGATTGTGTAGCAGGGTCCTTGAAATTCCATTCAAACCGTTTCAATGGTATACTCTTAATAGTAGAATAACAAATATCCAAATTTGCCAATTCTATATTACTTTTTACGCGTTCATCGGATGTTGTTAACCACAGAGTTGTAACTGGTTTTCTAGCGGAATCAGTTGCTAAATATAAAAGTGCTATAGATGATAATCCTGGTCCTAATGTTGATGGTGCGCCAATATATAATGATGATAAATTTACATTTCCATTTACCTCTAAAGTAAATAATGGATTCGCAGTATTAATACCTACACGGTTTGTATATGAATTTATATTTAAGGTATTATTTATAGTCATAGATGAATTAAAACACATAATTTGGTTTGTTGACTGTATAAAAACTGGCTGATTTTGGGAATATATATTCAATAATCCTAATTGTAAATCTCCTACAGTTGGGTTTGTATAGGCTACCGCATAGGCTTGGCCACCTGTGAATAAAGCATCTGTATCTGACCAAGATAGGCCGTCAAAACTGTATTTAATTGTAACTGTATCTGCGGAATTTGAACCGGCTGCTAACCATTTTGAACCATCCCATGCCACATTACACGCGATTGCTGTAAAATCACCAGACGTTGCGTTTTGCCATGTACTTCCATCAGAACTTGTTTTTAGTTCATTTCCACCGCCCTGTCCAGCTCCAACCCAATAGATGCCATTCCACGCTGCGGAGGCCGCATCTGTTGTAAATCCATTTACGTTTCCACTTCTCCACGTTATTCCATCAAAACTTGTAGCCATCAATGGGCTTGCAGGATTTGTAGATGCTGTAGCGAAAGCAACATACTGCCATCCATTCCATGAAGCCTTTATAGAACTAATACTTGATCCTGTAAATGGCAACGCGGATTGTGCGGTCCATGTTGTACCATTTACACTAAAGAGTGTTGAACGGAAAGATGGGCCCCGACCAATACCAAATGCGAGATAATTACGCCCGTTCCATACAATGGATGTTGTGCTAAATCCTACAGGAACACCCGTTGCCGCAGCAAATGACGTACCCAATGCATTTGCGCTGAAAATACCATGTGTGCCTCCTACTACAAATTGGATTCCATTCCACGCAACTGTATCCGCTCTAGGCATTTGTGTTGCCACAGTTAATGATGCGTTGGACCATGTTAATCCATCAAGACTGTATTTAATAGTACTAAACCGTGTATCTGCTCCTACAGCCACCCATCGTGATCCACTCCACACGGCCGCACGACCATCTATATTAAATCCACCATCACCTCCACTAATACCACTTGACCAAGTAATACCATCTGTACTTGTTTTTATTGTACTGTTCGGATCACCACTTGTATCTAAACCAAGTGCTACCCATTGTCTCCGCTGTCCTGTTGCTACATCAAAATTCATATTTCCAAGAACTGTAAAGGATTGAAGTGTAGATAAATTATTTGTAATTAATGTACTTACAGTAAGCGTAGAACCAATAAATCCGGTTGGCCCCGTGCCACCTGTTGGACCCGTTGGCCCTGTAAACCCTGTTGGCCCTGTCATTCCAGTACGCCCTGTAAATCCTGTAGCTCCTGTCATTCCAGTAAATCCTGTAAATCCTGTTGCACCAGTGCGTCCTGTAAATCCAGTTGAACCCGTCCAACCGGTTACACCAGTAAATCCTGTTGCGCCAGTGCGCCCCGTAAATCCGGTTGCGCCAGTCCAGCCCGTTACACCTGTAATACCCGTTGGCCCTGTACGCCCAGTATATCCTGTTGATCCTGTAATTCCTGTAAATCCTGTTGATCCTGTGGGCCCTGTGCGCCCTGTAACTCCAGTAAATCCAGTTGACCCCGTTGGCCCTGATGGTCCAGAATATCCAGTGGCACCTGTGCGCCCCGTAAATCCAGTCGCACCTGTAAATAATACTGGTGGAAAATAATCAGTTGTATCTACGTATAAATGGTTGTTTCCAGTACTCACCCATAATACACCCCTATTTACCGCAATTGATGTGGGGATTTGCGTATAGGCGTCTAAACTTGATAGCTGTAAATAAATTGGATCAATACCACCTTTAACAGTTAATTTTCCTTCAATGGTGACTTCTCCATTTGGCCCAGATGTTGGATCAAATGTAAATAATGATGAACCAGTTAAACCATCAGGTCCCTTATAAACAATTGTATTATTTAATGGATTAAAATTTTCTAGTTGTGGGCCAGTAGGTCCTGTAATACCCGTATAACCAGTTGAACCGGTGTAACCAGTTGCTCCTGTATCACCAGTTACACCGGTAAATCCTGTTGAACCGGTATCGCCTTGTTTTCCTGGCGCACCATATGGTCCAGTAGGACCCGTATCACCTGTAAACCCACTTGGACCAGTCATGCCCGTCAGACCCGTATTTCCAATAGAGCCTGTATAACCCGTTGATCCTGTTGAACCGGTTTGCCCTGTATATCCTGTTGAACCGGTGCGGCCGGTAAACCCCGTTGACCCTGTGGCACCAGTTTCTCCAGTATATCCGGTTGCGCCCGTACGACCCGTAAATCCGGTTGATCCAGTGAATCCAGTTGGCCCAGTTTCACCAGTTTGACCCGTATATCCAGTTGAGCCAGTTCTTCCTGTAAATCCGGTTGAACCTGTATCACCCGTATACCCAGTTGAGCCAGTTCGCCCAGTATATCCTGTTGACCCTGTTACACCCGTGTAGCCAGTTGAACCTGTTTGACCAGTGTATCCAGTAGATCCGGTTACACCCGTGTATCCAGTAGATCCGGTTACGCCAGTATACCCTGTAGATCCGGTTACACCCGTGTAACCAGTTGAACCTGTTACGCCAGTGTAGCCAGTAGATCCTGTTATGCCAGTGTAGCCAGTTGAACCTGTGTGGCCAGTATAACCAGTTGAACCTGTTTGACCAGTATACCCAGTAGATCCGGTTATACCCGTGTATCCAGTTGAACCCGTTACGCCAGTGTAGCCAGTTGAACCTGTTATGCCAGTGTAGCCAGTTGAACCTGTTTGACCAGTATACCCAGTTGAACCTGTTTGACCAGTATACCCAGTTGAACCTGTAACACCTGTGTAACCAGTAGATCCAGTTTGGCCCGTGTAGCCAGTCCCACCAGTTTGACCAGTATACCCAGTAGATCCTGTTACACCCGTATATCCAGTAGATCCTGTTACTCCAGTATATCCGGTTGAACCTGTTTGTGCCGTTGGCCCTGTAAATCCATATTGTCCAGTAGGGCCTGTAGGCCCTGTTACACCTGTATCACCTGTATCACCTTTAGTTCCTGAAGCGCCCGTATACCCAGTTGGACCCGTATTTGTAGCAGTTCCTGGAATTCCTGGTAATCCAGATGGCCCAGTAATACCAGGAACACCAGTAAATCCCCTATTGCCAGTAGGGCCCATAGGGCCCGTGGGCCCAGTCCAACCCGTAAGCGTAGAACTATTTTCATCACCTTTAGGACCAGTTGGACCTCTTAACCCTTGTGGGCCAGTAGGGCCTAGTTGAGAAATTGTTGAAACACCAATAATCCCTCGATATTGATTTCTCAGTGACAGGGCGCTAGACTTCATATATCTAGCCTCTGATTCTTCCTTAGATTCTATGAAACCTTTTAAGACGTCATAGAAGCTTGTGCGATACTATTAAAACCAGAATACTTCGGGTATTTAGTTGATCTCCAGAGGGCGACGGTTTGTGTCAGGAGCAATCGTGCTCTGGTTGAAAATGCTCACGGGCACCTGGGGGTTCGGTGGCTCGGAGCGCAGTTGCCAGTTGGCGTTACGCAGACTCTGGCCCACGGTGTTCACGCCGATCAGGGCACCAGCGCTCAGGAAGTTCTTACCCTTCAGAGAGCCAGGACCCATAGGGTTCTGCTCGGCCCACACGCTGTTCTGGTCCTTGGGCAGCAGCTCACTGGGAGTCAGCTGATCACGAGGATAGCAGCCAGCGGGTTGTCCAGCAGTGCCAAAGTTAGCGGGGCCTTCCATGCTGGCCAGGTTCTCAAAGCCCTCAGCGCCAGTAGGGGCGGGGAAGGCGCTTTCCTTCATGTCGCTTCCAGCACCGTGGGGATTACCAAACTCATTACGTCTGTCGACTTTACCGGGATTGGCCATTTGTCCAGGACCGGCATCTCCGCCGCTCACGGCGTCAGGGGCGCCGGTAGGGCCATCCGCAAAGCCAGAAACGCAAACACCATTTACCTTCACCTGGCCAGCAGGGCAACCATCCTCGCCCATGCCAGCAGAGTCAGAAAAGCCTTGGCGCAGCTTGAGTAGACCAAAGAATGTCGGGTCGATTAAGTACACCAAGGCGGCAAATACCACCACTACTAAAACTCCGGTGATCAAGTTGTTGCTACCAGCCATTCGGTGCTTCTGTTCTAGTGCTAGTGTATAATTTTCCAACACCTGCCGTGTAAATTTAACCTCGTTCAGTCCTCCTCGCTCCCCTCCACCTCAGTTTGGGCCTCCTCCTCATCCTCCTCAGGATACTCTCCAAAGCGCTCTTCAAAGCGTTCCGCTAGACGCTCGGCACGATACCTAGCAAGCTTTGCCCGAATACGCGCTTCTCGCACACGCCGCCTAAACTTTTCACGTTGTGCTTGTTCTGCGCTACTCAAATCCATACCTAGTCGGAGAGCAGGGGAATCCGAAAGTGGAAGTGCGGAATCATGAATCTCTTGAAGAGCAACCCTTGTCGTAATGACTCGGGTACCATCCGCAGCAACCGTATAGGTTCGTTCAGGTGAATCTAACATAACATCGGCATAGTCTGAAGATACAGTATCTGGCTCATTCATCTCGGGAATCCGGGTGAGTTTTGATTTGTAAGAGGGCGCCCAGTAAATCTGAAAGTGGGGCATCTCAACCTTAATCTTGGTCGGAGTCCACATGTAAATCCAACTGTCCTCCTGCTCGGAAGCATCTACCTTTGCTATTGGCGCATTGCTGTCCCAGAGGGAAGTCACATTCGCCAAACATTGTTCAATTGTCGGAGACTTTACAAAGGCGCCGCTACAATCCGTAATCCAAGTCTCAAAGACACGGCGCGATACTTGAGGATTATAAATCTCTTCTGGCATTATGAGCATTTCTTCAACAATTTCTGAAGGAATATTTTCACCTTCTACCGCAATAGGGTGCTCATCTGCGGTAGGCGGGTAACAAGACTCAAACCAATATTGAATCCGACCATCTGGAGCCTTTTGACGTCTAAATTTGCTAGAAAAGACTGGCGCAGCCATTCAAACCTCTATCGCGTATCCTTTCTTCTTGTTTAAATCCTGAATTGAATAGATGAAATCGGATATAGATAACGCGTCTATCACATCCACAGACACGAAAAAGAAGGACTGGCTTCAACGCTGGATACATAAACTTAGCCAAACTGTACAAACCGATGAAAATAAAAAAATGCTTCAGGTATTTATCATTGACCCCCTTATAAATTACATGATGGATCGTATTTTTCCTTATATTGTTATAATGTGTGTCTTGTTTTGTCTACTTACGGGAATGATTGCGCTCACAATGGTTGTAGTTTTTACAAGACTTCCCGTCGCATTAAACGGTGGAATCGGCGCGCCAGTTTAACTAAACCGAAACTTTGAATAAAGTTAGATAGGAATGGCCGCCCCTCCTGGCCCTGTAGACCTCACGACACTCGTAAGAAATTACGTACACTATGATAATCTTACAAGTAACTACAACAAGCAAGCAACGGGCGCGCGCAAGTTGCGTGATGAATTTGAACATAAAATTATTACCAATTTACGAACCAATAAGATGGAAAATGCTATTATTCAGATTTCTGGAGCGTCCTTACAATGTATTGAAGAAAAGACGGCACCTGCCATGTCACTGCCACGTCTTGAAACATATTTACACAAATACTTTCAGCAAAAAGGGAATGGCATGGATGAAACAGATGCCATTCTTCGCTTCCTCAAACTTCAGAAAATGAATGACACGCAGACTACAATCTGTCTCAAAAAAACACCAATGGCGTCACCAATCCCCCCGCCACCTCCCGCGGGCCAACTCGGCCTAAAGTGATTGCGCGGTATGTATATAGAGAATTTTAGACTCTTATAGAGATTCTAGTAGAGTATAAAAAAATGTCAGTCAAGCCTCGTAGCCCTCCTCCTCGCCTAGATAATGATGATGGGCCTATTAAACTGTGTAAGGCGGCACTAGGACCTTCAAAGTTTCTAAAGGGGCGTCAAGACGCAGAAAAGAAAGATAGGTGCCGAACTTGGGCACGCGGTATTCCTGGAGGTCGTATTCATTCCTTCATAGAAAATGGTCTTCAACCATTTTTGAATAATTTTGGATATAATCTAGGATATTCAATCAAAGATTGCGCGGCCTATTGTAAAGACTGGGCATTTGCGCATGTTCAAACCCGGACCACATATAAGAAGAATCAAACCATTCGGTTCCTCCGTTGCGCGCATAATGAATCTAGGGACGCATTTGAATGGTATCTTGGCATCATTTCACCTGATGACTGGGATCAACTCTGCGAAGAATGGTCTACCGAGAGATTTCTAGATGATTCTGATGCGGGTCATGCGCAACGATGTGATATTGCGTGGTTTGTTTGGAATCTACTTTCCCTTGATAATTCTAAAGAACATTATAAATTTCTTGAGTTTATGTCTTCTGAAGATGATATGGATGATGATGTCTATTATGTTTCTGGAGTGTTTGAAGATGGCCTAGGTACTTACGGGGGTGACCGTAGAACGCTTTGAGAAAAAACCTAAAATCCATTTATATATACGCTTCGTTACAGGTGTCATCGCATCTTCAATATAATTTATGTTTGGGTCTTTATAATTTATATTTGGGAAACGTAATTTCATTTCAGAAAAATAGTTAAAGTTTATACGGACTCCTGTGCCAGGTGGTATTATTATATATTTTGGCTGCGTATATTTATGCCCCTGCGAATAATGTAGATAAGGCGTCCCAAATTCTTGAAGAAAGCGCAATTGTGTGGGCTGACGTCCAGCTTCAACTTCCGCAGTTGCCCACGCATCATAATATACATCACATACAAATGCGTTGAATCCACTCATTTGTATGTATTCATTTTTTAGCGTTTAGGCCACCAGTCTAAGAGCTCCAAGCCGTCTTGCTAAAGGGTAAAATGCCAATTGTATTTGCCTCGCCACGATACTGGGAAGCCTTCTTCTCAAATTCAAGCGCGCCAGGACTCAAAGGCGCCGCATCTCCCTGAGCAACCACAGTCGCATCGTGGTCCTTTTGCTCAGGCTTTACACCATAGCAATTTACACCAAACTTCAAGTCAGGATTGTCAAAGAATCCACCATTTAACCCTGGTTTTCCACAGGCGTCACGCTGGTCCTCCTCACCTTGTTGTAATTGTTCCCAAGTGTTTGTTTGGGTAGGATATACAGCCATCTGGCCCTTTACCCAGCCATAGTTACACCAATCTGCGCCATCGGCATAAGCCTTCTTTACTTGCTCGTATGAAGCGAGTTCGGCACCTAGGGCTTTACAAAGGGGTTCCGCATCATAGTATGTGTAATTATTCTTGCTTATATTAAAAACCTGTTGGCGGCCAGGAAGAATCTTTTCCACCATACGCTTTTCATGGACAGTATCATCCTGGGGCGCTTCGGGCTTTTGTGTTACATCCTCGCCTTCAGGGCCGGTGGGGGTAGGCGCGGGGGCGGCGCCAAAGGCCTGGCGGGTCTTGTCATACAGAACTCGGAAACCATCGGAAATTTGCTTCCAGAAAATGGAAAATACAAGAATCACCAAGAAAAAGATCCCAATCAGCAAATAAGGTACACCGCCAGTAGCAGATTTGCCAGAATTGCTATTTGTTAAAATATTTACAGCGCTATTCATCGCATTGGCGGCACTATTTGTCGCATTTATGGCCAGATTTCCAATGTTTGAAGCCACATTTGTTGCGGCATTGGTGGCTACATTTACAGCATTTGTCGCAGCATTTGTAGCGGCATTTACAGCATTTACCACGACGTTGTTGCGACCCGCATTACCCATATTAAATAAAGACGCCCCTGGAGCCGGAGACCGAAAGGTATTCATCACTACTACTTAGATTGTATTATTATCTTGTTGCAGGAAGAGTGCGGCGGATTTGGTCCTGGAAACTTAATACACTGACATCTGTATATTGTTTTTCGCCTACGGTCGTTACACCTGGAAATCCAATCCCATATCCATAACAATTCGGGCCAATCGCAACTTTGGCCGTTTGCGGATCATAGGGGATCTTCTGAAATTCGCCCAGCGGCGCAACTGAAAATCCAATACTGTAAATCACCCTTGTCGTCTTCTGAAGAGCCTTATAGAGAGCGAGAGGGTCATTCCAGGATAAAAGTGTTATATGACTGTATTCTCCACGCAAAATACAGTCCGCAATTTTTTCAGATCCCTCCTTAATACCATCATAATGGCTATCACGAGCAAACTGAAATGGTGTTGGGGTATTATAGACTGCGGTTGTAGGAATACCCAGTTCTTGAAGGTGTTTTAGAAGAATTGTTCCAGAATGCGCAGTGCCAAATACAGTTACATGGTCATTTTCAGCCGAAACTGTATTTTTCAGTTGCTGGAAATCCAGAGCAATGCGGAGCGGAATCGCTGGCTTGTCTAACGGCAACTGTTTTTCAGTCGCCCCATGGCATAAATACAGTTGGCTGGATTTCAGTTCCCCAAAGGTGTGCTGAATTTTCCAGAGTTGAGTTGCCTCCTCAAACTGAATTCCAGATGCTTTGGCTGTAATTTTTTCAGTCTGTTGCGCCGCCGAAAAAGCAGTCTGGAAACAAACGTGCGCAATATCCCTTACAGGCATACAATCAGTTTCTTGATATTTAGAATCGGCCCACTGGATAGATTCCGTAGACCATGGCAAATAGTCTTGTAAAGCAGTCTTTGTTTTCAGCCATGGAGTATTACTAAGCACCGGGCCATATTGCGTCATGAGAGCACCCCCCATGAAATTTTCATCAAGAATGACAATATCCTTTGCTGAAATTTTATTGCGTAAAAGTTCAAGAAAGAGCAACTGCCCCGCAATACCAAATCCCAGAATACAGATTTTGGACTGAGACATCTATTTAGGATATATAGATAGATAGGTATGAATAACACGAGAAAGGCCAATAGAAAAGCAAATTTGGCATCCGGTGCCGCCGCGGGTGCTCCCGCCGCCGCAAATACCAGAAATGCCAACAGAAGAAATAATACAAGTGTACCTCTTTTAAAAATACCAGATGAGTTTGATTATAGTGAAGGAATACATATTATAAGCGCAAGACCTATTCATACAAGAACAAATAGAGGTAATATTAATGTGAATTCTATGACAAATATACTTACGAATGAAATTAAAGGGGCATTACAATCTGCGTTTCCTCTGCGAGAGGACGCCCCCTTTTTAACATGGATTACACAGGCCTCGCAAACTCAAATTCTTAAAACATATTGTATGTCTCCTGGCCTCCAAGATTATTATCAAAAAAATATTAAAAAGATTCTAAAACGAAATTATTTTTTTGAAATTGCGGTAAATAAAGATAAAATGATTACAGGAGTTGCGATTCTTGATCATAGATCATACAATATTCATGATAAGGGTAAATTTATAAGATATGGGCGTAATATTGAAATTGTAGAAATTTGTACTGCTGTAAAACGAGGCGGTTTGGGAAGACAACTGATTCAACGGTGTATAGACTTTGCTAGAGCCTTTGGTTGCGATAAAGTGACCGTTGAAGCTGTACCTGCCGCCATGGACTTTTATATAAAACTTGGGTTTATTGATGATCATAAAGAATATATGGAGAAAAATTTTCCTCAACTAATACCCTACCCAGTATGTAAAATTACACGCGACAGTATGATTGTAGAAGACTTTTTAAAAACACACAGGGGCGCTTATACCACGTATAAAGATGCCAAGAGACGAAAAACAATGACTGCTGAAATTAAAAAAGACATGATAGATGCTTGTAAAATCTTGTATGAACGTTTATACGGAAAAATAAATAATAACAATAATAACGAAGATGGGCCACTAACGGATAATGATATTCTTAGAATGTGTATAGATAGGCTAGAATCCTATAGAGGCGAGCCAAGTAATTGTGGAATGTTTTACAGACTTCGTTAGAAGTTTATTTATCTATTTTACCATTTTTTAGAAATGATGGTAAAATAAAAGGTATTGAAACCAAGAGGAATTTAGAAGCCATCTTCTACAGTTCTATTACCCCCCCTTGAATTTAAAAATGCCCTCTGTTGAGGGGTGGAACAGACACAGCCCACACCGTCACCAGAATACGTGCTCGCGCAGCATTCGGGTTTCACCTGGTTGTCCCTGAACATGAACAGGCTGTCCATGCCCAGAGTGAAGGGAGGGTAGTTTCCAGCCAGGGGCTCATTCGGGTGGTTGTAGCGGTAGCTGCTCACACCGTTTCCAGTTTCCAGCTTGACTCCGTCAAAGGGGCCCATGGGCTTGCCATTCAGCTCACCCGCATTTTGTAAAAAGTAAGACGCAAATCCCTCGCGGCTCACCTTTCCTTGGAAGCCATAAAAGGCCAGTAAGTTGGCTACCAGGAGCAAAACAAGTCCAGTTATTAATACACCGGTGCGCATTTCTGATTAGGTTCTCTACTTTTTATTCATATGCGCGTCCAACATTTCATAGGTCTGGTCAATTTGACCTGCCCCTATCTCTGTAAAATCGCGCACAAGCACTTGCTTCCCATCTTGCCATATCATAAACTGCTCATCTTCCGTTACTAAGAATACGCCCTCTATTACCTCCCCTTCCTCGTCTTCTCGCACACCGGAAGCCATTGATGCCGCCGTAGACCAAATTTCACCCCTTTCATGAATCCAAACTCCATCCGAAATCCAGTCCGGGTTTACAGCAGCCCTTGAACATTTAAATTGGCCCTTATATAATCCAATAACTTTTGTATATTTTCCATTAGTTGTTAATATAGAATCTCCAATATGAATAGTTCCTATTGGGGTTTTATTTCCATGTTCGTGTTGAACACACGTCGTCGCGGATACAAGAGGGACTACTGTTGGGTATTTTTTGAGGGGCGCATGAATATGGTTGAGGGCCACATGAACGGCATCAATCCATGCTCTGCGCCCCTCTTCATCGATCACTTCTTCCCAATCGCCTACGCACAGACTATTTCCAAATTCAGTTTCCAGTATAACTTCGTGGGCAGTTGTGTTTAAACAAATGAGTCTTGGCAACTGCTCGTGTCGCATCTGTATAGCATTGGGGTGGTCTTTTGCCAAAATCCAAGCGCCGTTTACTTTTACGCGATGGCTCTCGCTCATCAATATGCCGCCAACAGATACGAGCGGCGTCTTTGACGCATCCACCTCTAAAATACCTGTTACACGATTTTCAGATCCAGACTCTGACGCAAGCGCATCGCCTAATTGAACCTCTCGCAGGAGTTTCTTTGATCCATCTGCTAAAACTACAATGGCATCTGGATGTATACAGAACGCCCCAGCCATTCCTGCCGCACTTCCCACACCCGCGGCAACTAATACCGTAATTGTTGTTAAAATCAAAGGGATGAAGGGAAACAATACAAAAAAGAGAAGAATAATCAGCGCGACCATAATTCCAATAAAAACTGTAATTGATCTAAACGTTACATCAAGAGTATTCTGAATCATGGCATTCATGGACAAGCCAAAATACACAATACCGTAAAAAATAGTCTGAATGCGGCCGAATGAAAATAGAAGATGATTCCATGTTTTTATGATTGACGCATTTATCAAATTATACCGGCGCATTTGATTATCCATAAGTCTGGCAAAACTCTCGGCCCCCTTTTTCAATAAAGCGCGCAAGTTATTCATCGGCGAGGCCAAACTTCCCATAACACTTGTCTGTTGACCCGCAACCGCATACAATGGCGCAAAGGCCATTTTCAGAACATCTTGAATTGTTTTTTGGGTACAGAAACTGAAATTATCTGTCGCGTAATCCATCGCAGACTTTCCAGATTCAGGTGGATTCAGTAAACCTGCCATGACCATGACTGGAAATTCGCAACGGCGATTTGCCCAATCTGCCTTTATAGAATCTATATCAGTCTGAATTAATATATAGGAAAAAATCCCTGTAAGGACCAAGGTGGTCATTATAGCGGTTGTATAGCCGCCCATCTCCTGTTGAGTGGCTATAGGATTCTTTTAGTGCGCAGCAACCGGGCTTGGCGCGTTCATTTCTAAAGCATTCGCCGTTGGCGCCTCCATATCCGGTGAATGGATTTCACACATGTCGCGCATAACAGTTCCTTGTAAGGATTCAACACATGCGGTCTTAAACACCACCAGCGTAACCATTTCTCTTGGCTGTTTACTTGTTATAATCCTGTCTGGATACAAGTGCCCAGCGCGTTGCCATGTCTGGTTAGTAGACCAAATGAGTGTACTTGGAGTTACAATCTCCCCCGTAGGCAAACGTAACCATGATGTTACGCTGCGCCGACCCACGCCAACAACTGGACCCGTCTCCAGATAATCGCCAAGTTCAATGGACGTGGCAGGTTTGAAGGCTCCTTTGGTTTTCACGATTGTCTCGCCATCCAAACAGGGCTGGTAGAGCCAATCGCGAAGCGTATTTGTCGGAGCAGAATTGTTCAAAATTTGTTCAGCAAGTTCCATAGTCGGCGCATCAGATTCACTTGTTTCATCCCAATCTGAGAATATGTAGCCACCAAGAGGGATTTCATGTGAATCCGTATCTAAACAAATCAGAGGTCGTTTCTTGCCACCATTCCAATCGGCAATTGGTTTCGCGGCAGGATGCTCGCTGGCTTGAATCCAGTTGCCCTCGTAGCGGACAAAGTGATTTGTGCTCACTTCAATGTTGCCGAGACGCACCATAGGCTGCCCATCTGCCATGAATTCATAGACACTTGTGACTTTTGCCCCGCTCCTCGCGCACACGTCTCCAAGTTTTACATCGGATATAGGAATATAGCCCCGCCCCCTTATCTCAATCGGGGTCTCAGGTGGAAAGCAAAATGTATCTATAAATTTGAAAATAAACGTATCACCAAAGTTGAGCCCAGCGGTTACTCCAGACATACCCATATACAAGATTGAATACATGGTCGCAAAAACGCGTCTGAATAGCGTCTGAATCCTAAAAGCCGACACACGAACTTGAGAAAAGAGCAACTTGAAACGATCTGTAAATTCCTGTATAATTTTACTCATACCGCCCACCATTGTTGCGACCATTACGCGCAAACTATTGAGATTATTCAAGAATGTCATTGATGTTCCGATAATGCTCGTTATGATTGTCGCAAAGGGTCCCGTAACAGAGCCAACTTGAGACGTAAACATATTTTTCATACAATAATTGAAATTTTCAGACGCATCATAACCATATGCGCCAGCAAAGGGCATGATGGCTGGATTACATCTGTATTTGGGCCAATTGCGACTGATTTCCGCAAAGTCTATGGCTGTATTTAAAAAATACCAGAGAATGCCAAGAGCGGCTGTAATTAAAAATACCCATGTATACATGGGTTCTCCTGCCAAGATTTTTTCATTAGCAGCAGATTCCATCTCCTGTTAATGAGCCTAGTTTCTTATAGGTTAATATCTCGCGTTCTTCTTCATTTCAAAATGTCTTTGGACCCACGCGCGATCGGTGGTGAAGACCCTGTGAGCCTCGGGAGCAGTGCGCTTGGTTAACTTGGCCACCGCATCCAACTTGTGATATACGCTGAGAGGGCCGTAGACTTTTATGGCTTTGCGCAGAGCAGCGTGGCGCTCTTCCTCCCCCTTATGCGCATTGTATCCATAACGAGACAATTCACCCTTCTTCATCGTAATACCTTTTCCAGAACGAGGGCCTTTACCCGGAAGCCCCCTATCCTTCACACACGATGCTTGTACCAACACGGAACCAGCTTTAGGATATACGCGATACGTACGATTTCCACGACGGACATTATAGCCAGCCTCTTTTGTGGATGTACTGAAATGACGTCTGTATGGTGCCCTCAAGATATGCCCTGGTGGACATTTCTTGGTCAAACCTAACTTGGCACGGGTGCCAGATAGGCCCGAATTGCGACGTGTATGGCGCATTTAGAATTCTAATCATCCTCTACATTTTCTCGGCGCCCAAGATCAAATGGATGTTGTTGAGCAAAATGAAATAATAAACTATATACTAACGTGCGGCCGTCGGGGCTGGCCGCCACTTGTTGAATGGCCTTTGTAATCAAATCAAACGTACGGCGATCACGACCAGACTCAAGCGCGGGCTTTGGAACTGGCTTACTATCAAGCAGTCCAATCCAGAATCCTAAGGCCTGTAAAAAGAGCGCATGAAATCCCATCATAGCGCCGAGATCTTGCGAGTCATGCTGTTTGTCATTGCCAACATAATCCCTATAGAAATCACGTTTAAACTTTTGTATAGCAAGTTTTAGTCCCTCAACCGCCTTTTGTGTTTGAATATTTATATCTTCCAACTGAGAATCTGTATTTAGCGGGTCTGTATCCTCTTTATCGAGAGCCCCGCCCATTGACAAGGTAAAGAAGGATTCCATCTCTGATTCTGGAAGATTATTTATTGCTATTCTTTTATATCTATAATCAGCAATGTCAGCGTCTGGCCCCCCACAAGATAAAATTCGTCATTTCCGAAAACAATTTCAATCGGTTTTGGAAATGGTTCTACGATGGATATTCTTCTGGGAAACGGATGATAAACGTCTCGGACGCTTAATCTATTTTTTACACCAGACAAGCGTCATGTTTACTGTAGTATGTTATATGGTTATTCATACATTGTATCCATCATATATACTTCTTGGAATAATTTGGGCTATAACATGTTTTGTATGGCTTTTACATATCTTTACGGGCGGCTGTGTTCTTACACGCATAGAACAAAAACTTACAGGAGAAAAAAACACAATTATTGACCCCTTACTTGAAATCTTTCATATCCCAACCACAAAAGAAACTTCCATGGGAATTACAGTCTTGATGAGCACAGTATTTATGGCAGCACTCTCATTTGAGTTACTTGCGCGCACAATTATAAATGTAAAGTCAATAACAATTCCAACAAATATATCCGATAAGGTTCAGTCTTTTTTCTCTAACGCCTCTGACCTCGTACAAGCACCGCTAAGCTGAGTAATCCAAGTGCCACTACCGCGCAAACAAGGGGCACAGAAACCGTAGGTTGCTCAAAATTCTGATACCTTTCCACTAATGGATCATATTTTGTATCTACTTCTGCTTGAACTTGTATTTTCTTTGCCTCACGGGCAAGGATTGCCTCTGGAGATGTCGCATCCTGGCTCGTCACGGGGGCGGTTACAATTCCCTGTATTTTGGAAGGATCCATTCTATCTTGTGCGGTAAAAAGATTTAAGACTAAACGCAATGATTTGTTAGAATGTCCGAGCCTCCCAACAGACCCGTACCCCTAGACTCTTTATCCAAAGATGGCGTCCTTTCAGCCATTGAAGAAGCCAAAAATGCGCCTACTCTCTTTTCTCCCCGAGAGCGCGGGACCTATGTTCGCGAGCGCATCAATGAAATCCGCCGCCTCAGATCCCTCGGACAAAACGACGAACAAATCAAAGAGGCACTTGGATCCTTTGTAACCCAATACCCCACGCTCTTTCAAATGGCGGTTGAGCCCCATTTTGATGCCAACAAACTTGAATTCATGCTTGGTGTTCTAGATAAAATGGGTGGCGGCATGACACAACATCAGGCCGCTGTGATTGTCGGACAGAAACTTGCCGACGCATATGTAAAACCAGTCGTAGACGGAAAAAAGAAAGCAAACTAAGTTTTTAGTTTAAATTCCGTCGGCATGCGGAAGGCAATACACCAGCGTATTGTATCCTCTCTGTGTGCCTCCCACAAAGCCGCTTGATCAAGTTCTTTATAATCTCTACAAAAGGCGAGAACCTCTTGTAAAGACACAATTTGTTTGGTCGTCCTCTCTTTTTGTAAATCAATCAAGAATGTATTCATAGAATTTGATTCCAATAACGCCTTGAATGTAATATCTGGGTTTGCTTCATACATGTCACGGATTTGCTTCAGAAACTGGATTGCGTCGCGGCGGTCACGATGGGCCGATTTACCAAGAAAATACCACTCGCTATTACAAGGGCGACTCGTTACAGGTTTATACAAGGTCCATTGCTGAAAACAAGACGCCAAAATACGAATCAAATCGCGCGTCGGCTGCGCATTACAGTCAAAAAATTTCAGAACAATGTCGCCTTCTACCGCAACCGACTCTAGCAGAATAATGGCACTATTGACTAATAAACGAAGCATATTCTTTTCCTGATTGGAGAAATCTTCACTAAAATCAAATCCTCCATCCGCAGTAACAAGATGTGCGCCCATATCCCCCACTGCCTCACGGCATGCTTGCTGATTTTCAGGTTCAAAAATGTTTCCAGTACGCGACGGTCCAAATAGAATATGAACATTTTTGTGCTTCTCTAGGAACTGTGTGGCACGCTTCCATCCTGGAATCATCATATGCGTGCTCTTGAGGGTCATTCCATAAGACCCTTGTATGCGCCTATCCTTTTCTTTTGCTAGATACTGAAATGCTTCAATAAATCCGCCAGGACCTTCGCACACATGAAGGCTCCTGTATTTAGGAGACTTGTGACGAGTAAAAAAATCCAAATGATTTAATATTTCAATCATTTTGAAAAAACTGCGACTTAATGGGTGGTGACAGCAAGTTGATTTTGGAAGTTTTAAACGATTGCTAAATGTACTAATTAATTCATAAGGATTTGTAATACGTTTTGCCAAGTCCCACAATTCTGTCTTGTCATAGGGGCGTATCTGTTCCTTTAGAGACTCTACATCTGTATGGGTCTGCTCTTCCCATTCACCCACAATGGGTCCCTTAGCATACTCTTCTCGCATCAATCTTGGATGCGCGTTATACCATATACTGCGCATCCAGGGAGGTTTTGTATTTGCGCTACTCATAGTTTACTATAGCGCAAGTTGTTTATACCGTTTTGGGCTTTTACTTTTTTCTCTGAATCTCTACAATTTCAATCTCCTCTTCATCATTCAGTGTTGCTTCCACATTCGGCAGAATCATATTCATATGGCTTTCAATGCGAGCACAAGGATCCACTTCCTTTCCATACATGACTTCATCTATCATCTCATCAGAAGGCCCTTCTTCCTCATCCTCTTCCTCCTCATCCACGGCGGGCATTGTCTTGAGTAGCCCCACGAGCGCATCCTCATCTAGCAGAATCTGCGTGAAGGCCGTGCCCGCACGAATAGGCTGACCCATCATGATGTTTGCGCTCACACCTGTTACAGGGTCCATCTCACCAAAGAGCGCCGCATTCTTGAGCACCTTTTCAGTCTCCTCAAAACACGCCTTGGCCAGAGGCCCGCTGTCCATCTTGTTGATGCCATAACGGTCTACAGACATGGCGCGACCCGCAAGGCACATGGTATCGCACAGAAGGCCCAGGTGACGGTAGTTGATATCTCCAGGGTCAAACAGACCGCTGATTTCAGAATACAGCGCCACACGTGTAGCCTCAATACCTAGTTGCTCATAGATATCATGAACGTTCGTAGAATACAGTTTCGTGCCATCCACACAAGGGTGGCACATGGCCGCCACAAAGTTACTGCCATCCGTGTCCATCAGGTATTGGTCCACCTGTTTGTATTCGCCGTCCTTGTATTCCAGCAGAGTATTATCTTTGCGCCAAGTCACCGCGCGGATCCCCCCCACACCGCGCACGATAGTGTTTTGGAGAAGGGTGGACAGGAACTTTTTAATACCCGCAAGATCGTCGCCATACATGAATCCCTTCAGTTTAGGGCGGATGCGCATGATGAGTTTTTGGCTATTGTAATCCGAGTAAATCGTGTGGAGATTGTCATCGCTGTCTCCGTAAAAGCCGTACGCATTTTGGACTACAAAGTACACATCGTCCATAGTAATGTTCTTGTTATACATCTTCTCCTTGTCAAACTCAAAGCGCAGAATCCATTTGCTCATGCCCTCTGCCATAGAGTCATCCTCCTCCGCATCAGAATCCTCGCCACTCTTCTTTTCCTTGTATTCACGCATTTCCAGCAGCTTGAAGAACTTGATGACATCACGGTCCTCTGGCAGCATGGTATCCGCGTCACGGGGGTCGTAGTAAATCGCAGCCTTGCGGATAATATCCTTGAGCAGAGTGAGTTCCAGATCCTGGCCGACCTGACGCACTACATCACGGTCATTACGCACAGCGGGTTTGAGCGCAATCGTAATACTCGTAGCCTTGGGATTCTTGGTGACCTTCAGAAGCTCCTTCAGACGAGGAACACCTCGCGTCACCGCTGACTTGGATGCTACACCAGCTTGGTGGAAAGTGTCTTTATACCCAATTCTGTTAGTGCCCATAAAATTCCTTGTAGATTCAACAGTCAAATCGTAAACCCAGCCATCCTTCATCGGCCGAAGTTCTTCAATAGACTTAATTTTATCCCACACTACATCTGCCGTTGTACTCCATTTAGATTTTCCGTATTTGCGGGATTTATTTCCAAAGTTATCATTTAGACGGTTCTGTTTCTTTTCAATAGACAGATTAAAGTTATCATAGAAGATTTTAGAATACTTTACAGGGATTGTCATTGTATAATTGCGAGATACGGTCTTAAATTTCTTTAGTTTAGGCATTCCGCTTGACATTGTCGTGTAAATTCCATAGCGCGACAGCAGAAGACTGAGGCGAACTAGAAGTTTCTCGGATACAGATGTAGCATGAATCATTCCAAGTTTCTTTTCCACATATCCATCGCCACTAATATATCCATCCACCAGCCCTTTTACAAACTCATCAGGTGCTTGCTGAACCCAGTTGGGAATCGTTTTTTCATAACTTACACGGCCAAATTCTGCGGACATAACCTTAGAAAGGATAGTAGAATGAATAATTAGACTGGTTGTATGCCCCTTAATATCTGTTTTATCACAATGACGATCTTCAGATACCATATGGGTCCCCACATTCCAGCTATCCATAAGTTTCTTAATCCTATCCAGATAACGGTCCTCATTATTTGTAATACAAACCTGGGTTTTATTGCTCATACCTTCAGCTAGATATGCTCCCATAAAGAATCCCACTTCACTTGTTAGAGGGATCGTTTCCGGAATTTGAGTTACATCCAGTTTCATGTGTTTAGTATATACATTTCCAGGGAGAATATCATTGGAATTCTTTCCATTTACAAACGCATCGCGGAATGAATCACTGCGACTATAGGGGACTGTAAACAGAGATCCATTGTTCTTCTGGAACCAATGGCGGTCTGGCCAAGTCCGCATCGTCTCTAGAGCCTTTTCAACCTCAGAACCATATAGATACTCTTTAGGAGATAGAATTTCACGGAGATTGAACTCTTTTACATACCCCAGTTGATTTAGAGCCATGCTATTCGTAATAGGTAGTTTATCTCCAACTTTGAGTTCACTTCCATTCATGCCGAGAATTTTTCCAGATTGTAGCGTCAGGAAAGACTTGCCTTTCGTTGCCTTGACCTCGCGTCCAGATTCCAGTGTAACTTTGATAATTGTGTCCGTGCCATCTTCATTGATTACTGGGTGACGAGTAATCGCCTCCAGTTTAGTCCATTTTATATTTCCATCCTCGTCGCAAGAAATTGCCTTCCAATCATTTCCGTCATCCAGAGGGATATAGATTTGTCCATTGGGCAGATGTTGAATCTTTGTATCATCCGCACAATTCATGTAATAATCATCAATAAATTCGCCAATCTGAGGGGTTTGAATTTTTCCATTTTTCGCAATTACAATCTCTGTATCCCAATCCACACTGTTGAGCGTCATCTGGGTTGCAGGCTCGCCAATACTCTGAGCTGCCACAATGCCCACAAGTTCACCAGGAGTCGCCCAAGACTTCCAGTTCTTCACCACAATCGTCTCTACCAGGGCGTCCCATGCCGCGCGAGTAAAGCGCTCGGCGACAACCATCTTGTGCGGCGCCAGGTGGAAGCGCAGACTGGCAGCCCAAATTTTGTTGAACGGCTGCGTGCGGTCAATGATGGTCTGAATATCCTCCAGAACCTTGCCAGGAGATAGGTCTGTAGGGGCGTCCGTCTTCAGATTAAACTTGACCTTGATATTCAGAAGAGCGCGCTCTAGACCAATAGGGATATTCAGTTTCACAGAAGAATTGTTAGAGCTTCCTAGGACACCCTCTACATACATTTTGCGATCGTCCATAATGCTCTGGACATACTTTTCAATCGCCTCGTCATCAAATCCCTTTTCAGTTCCAGGAGCCAGGATTTGTTCCCACTGTAGTCCAGCCAGTCCAAAGTCAGTCTTGATTTTCTGATCACTTAGTTTATTGAGAGGCAGCACAGTGCCCTCCAGTTTCGTAGAAGAGATTCCATCCTCACCATAGCGGAACTGAATAATCTTACCCATGCCGTCGCGGATAGTGCCATCGTGCTGCGTCATCAGATTCTCCATAGCCTTGATTAGCTGACGCTGAGTATAACCCGTATCGGCCGTCTTCACGGCAGTATCAATCAGACCTTCACGACCAGCCATGGCGTGGAAGAAGAATTCCGTGGGGCTCAGACCACGCAGGAAGGAACTCTCCACAAAGCCGCGGGCCTCTGCGCCGTCGTCATACAGTTTGAAGTGAGGCAGAGTGCGGTCCGTGAACCCATAAGGAATACGCTTACCTTCCACCGCCACCTGGCCTACGCAGGAAATCATCTGGGCTACGTTATTTTCGTCACCCTTGCTGCCAGAGCGAACCATCGTCATTAGACGATTCTCCGCGGAAAGACTCTGTACACCAATCTTACCTGCGTCACCCAGAGCCCTACTCAGAATCGCATTCGCACGGCCCTCAAACTCTTCCTGATTGCTCTTGCCAGAATTGTTGGTAAACAGATCCGTATGGAGAGACAGGAGCAGATCATCCAGTTCCTTCTTACGCCCCATAATAGCCCGCTGCATCGCCTTGTGCGTCTCATCATCGGCAATCAAATCACTCACACCTACACTGAACCCCTTCATAATCAGATAGATCTCCATCATGTTCTGGATACCGTCGAGGAGTTCCACGGCAGCCTTGGGGCCATAGTCATTGTAAATTGTGTGTAGAATACCCTTGCCAGCGGTGTTGAAGATTCCCTTATCCACCGTGCCCTGTAGGAAATCTCCTTCGCGAATCTTTACAAGGTTAGACTCGTTGCTTTCAGGCATGGAGGCGCCCTCTTTGAGGTCTTCAGGTTTCAGATACATCTTGTTGGGCATCGTCAGATTAATGGGAGGAAGCAGAGTTCCCACAATCTGCTGACCCGTGTAGCGCCCCTCGGCACGAGGCTGGGGCAGTTCCTTGAAACGCTTGTTTTTCATCATCATATTCATGTATTCGCGGCGCGTGAACTTGTTGCCAGGTAGCGTCGCCAGATACGCGCCCGCGAGAGCATCCTGTACCACACCGATAACGGGCATGCTGTCGCGAGGGCGAATAATTTGCATGGGGACGGCCGCAATTTCTGCGAGTTCGGCCGTCGCCTCATAGCTTTGGGGGATGTGCGCATTCATCTCGTCTCCATCGAACCTATGACGGTAATACCATCATAACCTTAACTCTCGTTAAGGAGTAGACTTTATCTTATGCCCTTCTGTTAAGAAGGACCGACCCCCGTCAAGTCGTTGCACCTTCCTCTTAGACTTTTACATCTTTAGAGGCTTGGCTCAGGATTGCCCATTGCTCGCCCAGCGCTCGCATCCAAGAGAGTTGTTACCATATCCATGCGGTCTTTCTCCGCGGCCCCACAGACGTTTCCATCGGTGGTTGGTATCTCTTGGCTTTAGGGGTTTCCCTGAATTTGAGGGTCTTGCCCACACTGTGTTGTGGACTAGGCGGTTATATCGTTAATTCTGAGAGATGAATCGAGCAGAACTAACCGAAGCATTTACACTGTTTTCCTACTATGGTGATGCTCCACCCATAATAGCAGCCGCCTGTTGCGGACATCGATACGCGTCTTGAATGATAGTTTGGCTAGTTTTGTGTAGTTGGTCAACGAAGAGAATAGCAAGATCATAAGCACTATCTTTATCAATCGTCTTACCGCCAAAGCAGATTCGGTGTTGGTCTTTCCATGATTTCATATCACTTGTCGTGATATAGACCGCTATCAAATTGCTTGCGCTAGTAATCCGAATCTTTGTAATTTCTTTATTGGCATATTCCTCTATTTTAGAAGCATATCGTTCCAAGGGGTCGTCACTAGAAGATGTATCTTCACAATAAGGACATTCAAGATTCTCTGCGAATTCAACTGCGGAATTCCAAGCAGATTCAAATGTGTCGTCCTTATTATTTCCAAATACGATTCTTCTTTGTGAACCATCATTTAGTTTTAGCATTGCGTATACAAGTGCGTATACACCATTTCTACGAATCTTTCGAAGACTACAGGTTGCGACCTTATCTTTAAAGAATTCATAGAGATTGCTAGAATCACGATGTTTATTCTGGGAATGTCTTGTTGTATTATACCCATTTGGAACAATTGAATTATAATGCGCAATCCATTTTGCTTCAAGCGCATCCAATTTATCAAGTGCGGCCTTTTCAAGTTCCTCTAGTTGGAACCCTTCACGGCCGTATTGACGAATTGCTTCTGATAGTGATGTTAGTGAGGTTCTTGCCGTTGAAACATGGTCATTCCATCGTCCTTGAATGCCATAGTTATATTCTTTTCCGTGCTTATGCTTGTGCTCTCTCGTTTGACCAATATAAATCTTCCCATTTGGGATACACATAATCTTGTAAATATAGCCAAACTCCATTCGTCGCTCCTCTCTACTGATAGTGTAGATAGGGCTTTATGCGTTCCCAGGTTTATCCGCGTTATAGGGCCGAGTAACTAGTACATTCAGTCGGAAGGTGTTAAACGGCAGCACGCGCACGCGGTGTCCCATCATAGACATGCGGTGAAGCGTGGGCTGACGGTTAAACAGGATGACGTCGCCGTCCATGAGATGCCTGTTCACCGTGTCTCCGTCATACAGCACGATTTCCTTGGTATTGACGTGCTTCAGACTGATCATGCGTCCGTCGGAGCGCACGATGCTCTTGGCGCCAGGAAAGACTTCCGCGCCGTTCTGAATATACTTGTACAGTCGTTCCTTGTTGTATTTAGTGACCCGTTCAGGTCTCGTGAGGTTCATCGCAATCTTCTGCGGCACGCCCACTTCTGCGATACTAATGTTGGGGTCACCCGTAATCACAGAGCGCGCAGACTGCTCCACGCGCTTACCCTGGATGTTGTAGCGCACACGACCTTCCTTGCTGCCGATACGCTGTTGGATGCTCTTCAGGGGACGACCTCCACGCTGAGCGGATGGCGCCACGCCAGGAATCTTGTTGTCTACGAGCGTTGCGATATGATATTGGAGTAGAGACGTGTATTCCTCAATCGTCTTCCTGTCAGCGTTCTTGTTGATTTGCTCTTGGAGTTTCTTGTTATACTTGATAATCTCGGAGAGTTTGTGGGTGAGATCATCTTCAGAGCGCTGGTTGTTATCCTGGACCACTGACGGCCGGACTTGGGGTGGCGGGATGGGGAGCACCTGGCAAATCATCCAGTCAGGGCGACACCAATAGCGGCTGAATCCCATAAAGTCCACATCCTCGTCGGTGATTTGCTTGAAGAGACGGAGGACATATTCCACAGCTAGAGGCTGGCGCGTGGTCTTCTTGGCCTTTTCTGCGGCGCCCTCATTAGTGTCATCAATCGCATCCCACTCGGCAACCAGACGCTGGATGCCTTCCATCGCGATACGGTTGGGTTTCAGAGTTCCGCAGCCGTCTTCCGTTTCCTGGCCGCAGCGGTGGATCTTGTCGCACGCCTCCTTGACCATTTTGAAGCGAGCCTCACCACGACGTTTTGCGATACGCGCATGGCTACTCTTGTCAATCATCAGTTTGCCGCAACGAACACAGACGCAACGGAGCACATCACGAATCTTTTCCATGAATTGAATAAAGTAGACGGGGCGGGCAAGACGATAGTGTCCAAAGTGGCCGGGGCATCCATGATTTGTTTGTCCACAAGAACGGCACGTCTTTCCATTGTCTAGAACTCCCATGCGCGGGTCAAAGAGGCCGCCGATTTTGGGATCATTCCCTTCATATGGCGTCTGGCTTGTAATTTCCACCACAGACCTGCGGACAATCTCATCAGGGCTGAAGATACCAAACTGGATCCCAACCACCGATTCAATGTCCGAAGTAGGCTGGTTGAAACCCGCGGGCATTCTACTACTCTTGTTTAAGAACTGTATCTCTAAGTGGGGACCGCGCAACCGACCAATTTTTATCGGCAACTCTTTAGGTTAATTTATGTAATCCACCACAGCGCATTTAAACGGATTGTCAACTATACCACAGAATGACTACAATCGTGCTAGAAACTTCAAATCCTGATGAGATTCTTGAATATACGGGTATACTCTTAAAAGAGCATACCAGTAAACTACAAAGTTGGAAGATTCTACAGACCCTTGACAAGGATGAGATGCTCTTTATTGAAGGTCAGCATCAGAGCACACTTTCTGACGAATATATATATCATGAAATATTCGTCCACAGTTTAATGAGCGGCCTTCGGAATCCGAAAAAGGTTTTAATTCTCGGCGGCGCGGAAGGTTGTATGGCACGTGAAGTCGTGAAATGGCCGAGCGTCCAAACCGTTTGTCAAGTGGATTGGGATGCTGCGCTTGTAGACTATTTCAAAACAGATGGATGGGCATGGAATGGCGGAGCATACTCTAATCCACGCGTTCATGTGACGTGCGCCGAGGCTCTCAGTTGGCTAAAGACCTGTAGAGAATCGTATGACGCAATTTTTGTAGATTTACTGGATCCTGAGATGGAAGATATGGAGTTTATGAAAACTCTTATTTTAGCAGCAAAAGAACGCTTGGCACCCAATGGCGGTATTTCCGTGAATGCTGGAGAAGTAAAAGCGCAGATTACACCCGCTTGTTTTTTAGCAAAATGGATGGCAACGGAATTTACAGAGCCAAGTTTCAATAGAAACGCAATCCATGTTCGTGTACCAAGTTATAAAGGCGACTGGTGCTTTCTGATGGCGACTCCTCGCCTTTGGAGCCATAACGTCCAGACTAATACATATCCAACAAATCTGCGCCTTTTTACAAAACAGTTTCTCCACGGAACGACTATTTGGCCGCGTCATTTTCCTGATGCGCTACAGAATTTTTGGAAACCGACCGCCGAGGAATACTCTAGACGCGAAAAATTGGCGACGGGGCCGCTCTATGACTACAGTAAAGATAGCGGACATTATGGATGCTAAGTACACTCTTGAACTCTTTCCTACCGAGGGCAACTGGGACAAGTATGTGGAGTGGTTTGGGGGAACCGACATTGAACGTGACAATGAAAATGCGGGCGTAGATCTCTATTGCGTAAAACCCCAGGCCGTCACCAATCACACCGCAACTCTGCTAGATCTTGGAGTCAAGGCGCGCATGATTCGTCACGGACCTTCTCTAAAAACCGAACACTGCCATTTCTGGCTGGCGCCGCGCAGCAGTATCTGGAAGAGCGGCGTGCGTCAAGCCAACTCCCTGGGTGTAATTGACCGCTCGTATCGTGGCGTTCTTATGGGCGCAGTTCTAGCCAACAATATGGCATCCATGACTGACCCTCTAGGTATTCAAGCAGGGACTCGCCTCTTCCAAGTCCTGGCACCCGATATGGGATATATTTCCCGCGTGCGCCTACTGCCTCTGGAAGAACTTGATACGACCGAGAGAGGGGAAGGAGGATTTGGAAGCACCGGCAAGTAAAATCTAGTCTCTAAATAAATGGCGCGTAAAGTTTTGGTAGGAGCACTTACATTCTTTTTTATTGTATTTGTAATCCTTCAACTCTTCTTCCCGAGAGTGGAGGGATTTGATGAAACGCTCTATGGCGCAAAAAAGAACAAGAAAAAGGGTGAAAAATGCGAGTTTAACGCCGAGTGCGGTACGGATATTTGCCTCCATTATGACAGTTCTGAAGGTCCTCGCTTCACTTGCTCTTAAAGGGTTCCATTCATTCCCATAATATAATGTTTACGACACAGAGGCATGTACATCTCTGCGCCGCCAACACACACTTGCTCAGTCTTTTTCTGATTACAATAACTGAAGATGGCCTCGGTTCCATCGCCACAACGCTTACAGAACGCATTCAGTTTTGTAATCTTATCCGCCAGAGGCACGCATTCTAGAATCTGGCCAAAAGGCTTGCGTTCAGCATCTCCATCAAGACCCACGATAAGAACATCCTTGCCCAGGTGGTCTACAGCGTATTCTACAAACTGTTTCAGATCCTTGAAGAACTGTGCCTCATCAATAATTACAAGTTTGGCTTTTAGGAAATCGGGGTCGGTAATATGGTCCATCAGAGCCGACCACTTTTCACAAGGAATTCCCATTTCATCGTGATTCATCAGCATAGACTCGGCAGAGTAGCGGTCGTCGGCAGAGTGGGTAATGATACAAATCTTCCATCCGAGACACTGATACCGGTTCACCATGCGTAGAATGGCAGAACTCTTGCCAGCAAACATAGGTCCCATAAGAATCTCAAGGCTCATTTTTCTGTTCTAGATGCGGGGTTTGTGAGTCCTTGGCTGACCGCGGATGACCAATTTTACTTGACTAATTGACACTTTTTACAGATTTTGTACTTGACTGGTAAAATACCAAACTGGGCCTTGACGACCTGGAATTCATGACGACAATAAAATGTTTTTATTCTGTCCTGAGTTTGTTTTTCTTCTATGCGTTCCTCGACTGTCGCCACTTGAACTTGGAGCCCGCGCTCCTTCATCTGTGCTTGCGCAGCTCGCAATTGTTCCTCTTCGCTCAATTTATACTCCTTGATTGCTGGAATTCCCCATTGCGGGGTTGGCCCAGCAGTTTTAAAATAGTCGCCTTTTAATTGTTCAAATGCTGTTTTTTGCTGGTCGCGATTCAAGGGGGATTGCGTGGGTTTGCCATTCAACATGGGCGGCTGGAATTGTGATCTGTAATCTCCCATTGCCTTTGTTGATACGACTGAAAAATTGGGAACTGAATTTACTGCGGTGACTGGAAACCAAAAATGGCTGAGCTCCTAGAAACTGGATTTCTCCAGACGCGAGACTATCTGAATTTTAGAATTGTTACTCACAAGGGGGAAACTCTAACTGAATTTCAAGGTGGGGCGCTTGCTGGAAAAGCCCTTCCAGGAGATATGGTCAAGTGGGACTCTAAAAAGGGCGTATGCCAACTCCTGATGCGCACAAAACATCACCCTATTGTCGGTGTACTGGAACTTGCTTCCAAGACTAAATATGGAATGACTAGTCGTGGCGCGCCCATGTATCTCTTTGCTCCCTGTCGCACAGAATATCCCTTCTTTGTGGTGGGCTGCTCGGAGCGAAACACTAGTCACAACCAACTTGCCGTCATTGATTTTGAAAAGTGGGATACAACCGAGTTGCCCCGCGGAAATCTTCGGCAACTTCTTGGTAAATGCGACAACTTTGAAACCCAAAAGGCTGCGGCGCTTCTTACATTCAACCCTTTCAAGACTCCAAAAGGGCTCGGTCAGGGTCTGGCGGCACCTAACATTCAGATTGAACGTGAGATGTGCCCTAGTCTCACATTCAATATTGACCCCGCAGGATGCTGGGATATTGACGATGTTCTGAGTATTCGTAAAATCAGTAAAGACCATATGGAACTTTGGATTACTATCGCAGATGTCGCAGAGGCAATTCAGCCAAATACAGATCTAGACGAGTACGC
>Ga0209107_10000249_pt1 | contig 32806 bp, 36 predicted proteins | sample LakErihyJuly2011_2_FD_187460 | JGI IMG/M metagenome (GOLD analysis project Ga0209107, IMG submission 187460) | Freshwater microbial communities from dead zone in Lake Erie, Canada - CCB hypolimnion July 2011 (SPAdes) (version 2) | ecosystem: Environmental > Aquatic > Freshwater > Lentic >...
AACTACAGAAAAAAAAATATCACAAAGAGCTTGTGAGAACAAAAGAAAATGATTAGATTTGTAAGACAAATAAAAACGAAAATTATGAAATTTATCACATTGACAAGTATTGACGGAGGACTAATAGTGGTAAACGTGGTACATATCGGACACTTTTACCCTGTTGATAAAAAAGTGGAGTACGGGAAAATTACTAAGAAAGCTCATACTCGCCTTGGTGTTACCACTCACAACAATGGTGGATTTTCTGTAACAGAAACTGTTGATGAAATTATATCATTGATAAATAATTAAACGTTCCCATCGTCTAACGGTTAGGACCTATGGTTTTCATCCATAAAATCGGAGTTCGATTCTCCGTGGGAATACACATCGCGGGTTGGGGGAGTGGTCACCCCGTTGGGCTCATAACCCAAAGACACAGGTTCGAATCCTGTACCCGCTACTAAATTGGTCTATTAGTGTAGTGGCTAACATACATCCCTGTCACGGATGTGCCGCGAGTTCGATTCTCGCATAGACCGCGGGAGTGTGAACAGTAGGGTTCTGATTGTGAACGAGAATAACACGCACTTTAAAAGGGGGTTATAAATACAACAATCCGTTTAATCAGTATTAGCGATAAAAACTGACGATTTATGACAATAGTTTTTTAGTTAAAAATTTATGTCCGTGTTGTAAATGAGTTTGGCCACTCTATTCACGTAAAGTGATGAAACAATCCCAACGGAGTAATCACAACTTGGTCTCTTAGTATAATGGCTTATTATTCTGGCTTTGTAACCCAGGGATAACGGTTCGAATCCGTTAGGGACCTCAAAACAAATATAAGGGTTGGTAGCTCAGAGGAAGAGCCTTCGACTGTTAATCGAAAGGTCGGGATTTCGAAATTCCCCCAGCCCTCTACAATTTGCCCCTATCGTTCAACTGTATAGGACCAACCCCTTCTAAGGGTTTAATCGGGGTTAGAATCCCTGTAGGGGTACAAAAAGGACCTGTGGCGAAATTGGTATACGCGTCGTGTTTAAGCCGCGATTTTTAGGAATGAGGGTTCGACTCCCTTCAGGTTCACAAAAGTGTCTCAGTACGCTCTGATGAAGTAATTCATTAACGATGAGGTCTCGGTGGACAGAACGCGTCTGATTCCACCCAAATTTGCGGGTGTCGTATAGTGGCTTATTATATTAGACTTCCAATCTAAGGACGAGGGTTCGATTCCCTCCACCCGCTCAATTAATATGGGGGTATCGTATAATGGCGTATTACAGTTGATTTGCAATCAACAAATCTGGGTTCGATTCTCAGTACCTCCACAATGAGTTCGAGAAACTCAGTAGATTTGGTATCGTTACTTAAACAATGATATATCTGATACCTCATTAGGATTTGTAAAGGGGGTCGTTGGGCTAATAGTGTGGAACACCATCCTCACTCCGACGTAATGGTTGATTTTTAAGCGGTAAGACGCGTTGGGTTTTGTATAAGAAAAACTGAGGACATCTACACCCCGTAATCTCAGGGGTGGTTAATTAATTGACCGAGTGGCTTAAGGTTGAGCATACATAAAGTCTGGGAATGTGGTATGTATGATACCTATACACGGGGACTCACAGGTTCGAATCCTGTATTAATAACAATATTCTATTCCATATGTTTTTTTTTCTATTACATAATATTTATTGATAACATTCAAATTTATTATGAAAAAAAACATCCGTTTAAACGAAACTGAATTAATTAAATTAATTAATGTAATTTTAGAAGATTCAACTGAAAAAATATTCACTGATATTGATAAAGTTTACGATTATAAAATCCAAAATAATACTTGGTTTGCAAAACATAAAACAGGTACTGAATGGATGGACATTTCAGATTACCCTAAAGCTATTGAACTTTTAAATAAGAAAACAGGTAACAACGTAGTACCAATTATACCACCAAAACCTACCCCTGACCCAACCCCTGTACCAAAACCTAAACCTGAAGATGAGAATAGATTAACTCCACAACAAAAATTAATGAAAGCGAAAGCTTGTGGGTTTAATTCTTGGATTGATTATAAATCAAGTGGGTTTAAATGTGGTAAAAAACCGGTACCAAAACCAATTGACAAATCAGACACTATAGTTAGTAAAACCACAAATCCTATATTCCTTAAAAAAATAGTATCTAGAAGTAACGCAATCAGTACAAGTAAATCAACACCAATATTTACCGCAGGTCAACCTGAATGTGCAAAATTTGTTCACGATTTTGATACTAAATTATCAGGAGTAGGTAATGCTTGGACGGCACATAATAATGACCAATTAGGGTCAAGAATATTTACCGTATTCCAAGGAATTCAATCAGATAAAGTTAAGAAAATTATCGACCTATGGGTTAAAATGGATAAAAGTGGAGGTGCTAAAGCAGAATTTATTGATGATGCTAAAAATTTAGTTCGTACTTTAATTACTAAGTCACCACCAAAATTACAATTAAATGACGTTGTTGGTCTTTATTACCCACCATCTGATAATCACGCAAAAGCGTTTTATCAAGGAGGTAAAAATGACATTCAAGGTAATAGGTCATATATTGAAAAGAAAGGTGGTAAATATGTTGCAGGTAACACTATTAAATCAGGTAATGCTTGGGGTATGAATACTCACGTTGGTATTGTTGGAGCAATTAAAGACGGTGTTCCGATTATTTTCCACAATATTCACGGACAAGTATATTCTGACCCATATACTAATTTAACTGACGGTATTAAAATTGTTTGGGTTAGAAGACCTGGCGATGCTGAACCTATTGCATTAAATAAGTTAAAAATGAAATCATCAAACCCATCAGGTGCGGTAACTGAAAATACATTAGTTAATCGTTTAAAAAAAAAACTTTAAATGAACAAAAATCGACCAAATACCCTTGTGTTCCAGCAGGGTTTGGACCTTCAGTCTCAAATTTAATTAAAAAGGGTTATAACCCATTGTTGGTTAAGGCGGCGTTAGGTATTATTGGTCGTGAAAGTTCATATGGTCAAAGTACTCGATTTAAATTATTATCACCATTAAAAAATATTGGAGCTTTTTTTGGGTTTAACACTTCTGCGGGTTTAGCACAAATGAAAAACAGTACTAAAGAAAGTCTTAAAATTAAAGAAGATATTAATACCGTCTCAGGAGCATTAATTGCGGTGTATAAGTATTTAGACCGAAGTTATAAAAAGGCCCAACAAGAAGGTTATTCAACATCACAACCATCCACAACCCCAAAAACAAGTACAGGTAACGCGGCTTTAGATATCTCAATAGCATCTTATAATATTGGGTATGGTCGAATTATTAAATATTGTAAAACTGACGACCCTAATATTAAAAGACCTTGTACTTTGGCAGGAAAAATTGTTGAACAATCTGTGGTCGGTGCTCCAAATATGGGGGTTACCGGACAAAAAAGTAACCCCAATGATAATGTTAAAAAAACTAAGTTTAAAGTTTCAAATCAATTGGTTAAAAACTATTTACCTAATATTCCGATTGGTGATTTAAATACTTACGGATATGTTGATGAGGTATCAAAAAGAATTAAAGGGTTTAATTGTTTTTAAAGTTACCGTAGATGTAAGTTGTTGGTTGGTCAATATCCATTGCGGATTTAACAATGTCAGGAACTGATTGAAAAACTTCTTCGTCTGAATCATCTGCGAATTTGTAATCAACTGATGACCCCCCGTCAAGTAAGATACCTTCAACCATACCAATACTTACTGAGTAATCAACAATTTCTTTAATTGTTACCATCCCTAAACGATTGGAGGACACAACCACGATTTGTCCTTCGGCGTTTTCACCCATCACTGTTCGATATGCCGTTTTATTAGCGTGTCGTGTTCTAAATAAACCTTCGTTTTTAATACCGTTGTCAATCGCCCAAAGAATACTTTGAGATGCGTAATCGGTCATTCGAGGACAAAACCCTGAAGATACGTGAGGTGTTCCGTCAACAACATAAAAATAACCACCCCCACTTTTTCGATTACTATGTCTTAAACGATTAATCACTACAAGTCCGATTGAGTTATTACTCTTAGTAAAGAAATTACTATTGATGTAAAAATCCGCATCACTCGGTTTTTCAGTTGCCACACCAAAAGACATTTCATCTTTATTGATTTTAATTACATTGTAATCAGTGTCACTAATTACCTCTGATTTATGAATCGCGTTTTCACATCCCGAAACACTAGTTAATAACATAAATCCTAAAACACAAAATATACCTACTTTTTTCATAACGTTTAATTTTTATCAAAGATACATTTATTTTTAATTTATCACATCATTTAATAAAAAAAATAAAAATCAGACTTGATTCCTATTATTAAATAAATTACACTATCTTTGGTATTATAAATTTAAAGTTATGGCAAGTAGAAAAACAGTTTCAGTTAAAGATATGATAGCGTACGCTAACCACCAATTATCAAGAGTTGATGATTATGCGACAAAAGAATTTAAAATGGGTATTTGTACTATGATAGAACACACATTACACGCAAGTGATAACTACGCAGGTTTTATGTTTAATAAAAACTCAGATAGTGACATTGACACTCTTGGTTATTATTCAAGAACATATTTCATTTCAAATAAATTATTAAAAAAATGAGAGTGGTTATTGCAGGAGGTAGAGAATTCAATAATTATGAATTACTACGAGAAATTTGTGATGAACATATTACCCCCGATTCGGAGATTGTAAGTGGTGGTGCGAGAGGTACTGATACGTTAGGTGAGAGATACGCTAAAGAAACAGGTAGAGATTTGAAGACATTTCCTGCCGATTGGAATAAACACGGAAAGGGTGCAGGACATATTCGCAATAAACAAATGGCCGAATATAGTGATATGTTGATTGCGTTTTGGGATGGTGAAAGTAAAGGGACTAAAAATATGATTGAAACTTCAATGAAACTTGGTTTAAAGGTTATCATTCAGAAATATTGATTATATTTGTTAAAAGAAAAAATATGGAGAAAGTGAGAATATATTTGGATGACGTGAGAACACCAATAGATAAAGATTGGTTAGTAGTGAGAAGTTTTCACGAGTTTGTTAACTTGGTGAATAAAGTTGGTATGACTAACATTTCGTTAATTTCATTGGACCACGATTTAGGTGATACTGCAATGCAGGAGTACTTCAATAACGTATCTAAAAATTACAAATTAGATTACGATAACATTGAAGAAAAAACAGGTTATGATGTTGCTAAATGGATGGTTAACGAATTCTACGATAAATACCCAAAACGTTTAACAATGAGTAGATTTGATAAAAAACAAACACCTGTCAGATTTCCTGAAGTTGTGGTTCACTCAGCAAATCCAATCGGGTCAGCAAACATTATGGGTTATATCAATAACTTCTTAATGAATGAGGGTCAAGAACAAACTTGTGTAAGAGTTAAAATAGAACACACTGTTTAATAATTTTTATTATATTAGCACTATGAACGTTTTTATATTAGATTTCGATGTTAAGAAATGTGCCGAATATCATTGTGATAAGCACGTAGTTAAAATGATACTTGAGACTGCACAACTTTTATGTGGTGTTCATCACGTAATTGAAACTCAAACTGAGATACCATATAGGTTATCCCATAAGAATCACCCAAGTGCGATATGGTCAAGAGAGTCGTTATCTAATTATCTATATTTGTGTGAGTTAGGTCTTGAGTTATGTTATGAATACACATACAGATATGGTAAACGTCATAAGTCACAAGAAGTTATTGAATGGTGCTTAGATAAAAAACCGAATATTGTAGATAAAGGTTTTACTGAACCTCCAAAGGCAATGCCCGACGAATATAAAGTAGAAAGTGTTGTTGATTCGTATAGAAATTATTATAAAGGAGCCAAATCAGGATTTGCGGTGTGGAAAAACAGAGAAGTCCCTGAATGGTATAAAGAATTAGAATTAGTATGATAAAAATTGAAAAAGATAGAAAAGGAAATTTACCTGATGTTTGGATAACATCAGATACTCACTACAATCACGCAAACATTTGTCGTGGAACAACTAATTGGAGAAAACCTGACGGTTCAGTTCCAATCAAAGAAACTCGTGACTTTAAATCGTTGGATATTATGAACGATATGATTGTAGATAATATAAACCAATATGTTAAACAAGATGATGTGTTAATTCACTTGGGTGATTGGTCATTTGGTGGTTTTGAATTTATTAAAAAATTCAGAGAAAGAATTATATGTAAAAACATACACTTAATTTTGGGTAACCACGACCATCACATTGAGAATAATAAAGAAAACATTCAATCGTTATTTTTAAGTGTTTCACAATATAACACATTGGTATTGGGTAAAATTAATATTAGATTGTTTCACTACCCGATTGATTCTTGGAATGGATTGAATAAAGGTGATATACATCTACACGGGCACTGTCACTTACCTAATAATATTAAATTAGGAAAAGGAAAAAGAATGGATGTCGGTATGGACGGACACCCTGAGTTTAGGCCTTACCACATAGTTGACGATATTTTACCAATAATGTCGAAACAACCAATTCATTCACACTTGGAACACGACCACCACACTGATGAAATGTTAAATGTTATAGGTTAAACGTTATGGAAACTTACGATGAAAATGACCCTCAAGATTTGTTCTTAGAGTCCGTTAAAATGTTACAAGAAATACAAAAGTACATCCAAGAACATAAAGACGATAGAACTAAAGAAGTTGGGGATAGAGTCATTATTTGGGATGGTAGTTATAACCTTGATAAAGACACGTTAAAACACCGGTCAGGTATTGATAAATTATTTCAAAATCACGGGATTGTAATCCAAACAAATTGTGATTATACTTACGTTGAAAAATATATGGACAATAAGGTTGTAAGTTTAGATTTATTGATTAAATTTGAAACAGGTGAAGAAGTTTACACACAATCTGAAATGGTAAAAAGAATTGACGATGGTAAAATATGAGTTATTAGACATTTTAGAAGATTTGAGCTCAATTGAACGTATGGTTGAGCTACATTCTTCAGACCCTGACAATATTAGTCAGTTTATGACGAGACAATATAGAGAATTAAGAAAAAAAAATATTAACGAATTTAATACAATAACAAATGGAAAGAAAATTAGCGAGTATTAGAAAAATTTCTGATTTAAGTCCAATCGAAGGGGCTGACAAAATTGAATTGGCAACAATTGACGGATGGAAAGTTGTTGTTGCTAAAGACGTGAATCACAAAGTTGGTGATTTAATCGTATACTGCGAGGTAGATTCATTTTTACCTATTGAACCTGAGTTTGAATTTTTACGCAAGAGTTCATACAAAAAAATGGCAGATGGTAATGAAGGTTTCCGTTTGAAAACAATTAAATTAAGAGGTCAAATCTCTCAAGGTTTAATTGTACCGTTAGATGTACTATTGAAATGTGGTGTTTCTTCTGACGATGTTTATGAAGGGTTAGATGTTACAGGGACATTAGGTATTGTTAAATACGAACCACCAATCCCTGCACAATTGTCTGGTTTAGTTAAGGGAAATTTCCCATCTTTCTTAAAGAAAACTGATGAAGAAAGAGTTCAAAACTTGACAAAAGAATACGCAATTTACTCACTTGATAAATTCTATGTAACTGAGAAATTAGATGGTTCAAGTGTTACTTACTACGTTAAAGACGGTGTGTTTGGTGTTTGTTCTCGTAACTTAGATTTGTTGGAAGATGAAAACAACTCTATGTGGAAATTCGCTATCGAGTCAGGATTACGAGACAGATTAGTTGGATTGGAGAAAAACCTTGCAGTACAAGGTGAAATCATCGGTGAAGGTATCCAAGGTAACCCATACCAACGTATCGGTCAAACAGTAAGAATCTTCAATGGTTTCGATATTGACAAATACGACTATTTATCGTTGAGTGAGTTAATCGAATTGGTTAAAGTCCTTGAAGTGAGAACAGTCCCAATTTTAGATTTAGATTTCACATTACCTGACACAATTGATGAGTTATTATTAACTGCGGAAGGTAAGTCAATGTTAAACATTAAAACCGAAAGAGAGGGGATTGTTATTCGTTCACACGACCGAAAAATTAGTTTTAAAGCAATCTCTAATAAATTTTTATTAAATGAAAAATGAAACTAATAACTTTTTTAATAATGTTATGTCTACCCATAATTGGTTATGGGCAGACATATCTTGTTGACCAACACTTTTCTTCGGTATCACCAACAGGATGGTCATCAACTTCAAATGTTTGGTCCTTTACTTACAATGGTTCTTCAACAACAAACTATCGTAATGTTTTTGACGCAACAAAATATTCCGCAAGATTTTCATCTGCAGCAAATGGGAATTCAATATATCTCTACATTCCTATCACTTTTAAAACGAATTATAATTACACAATAACCTTTTACACAAAACGTGTTTGTTCGGTAGTTGTAAACACTAATGAGTTACCAAATCAAACAACATTATTAACAACTAATAATCAAACTAACTCAAGTTGTACTTCAAATTGGAATACTTGGTATCAATGGTCATTTACCATACTTTCAACATACGCAGGGTCAGGTTATTTTCAAATATGGACTAACACAATCTATGGTGGTCCAACATCCGCATATTTAGATGACATATCAATCTTTGAATCAGAACCTGTAGGTTTACCAATTGAGTTATTATACTTTAAGGGTAGACAAACTGATGAAGGTAATTTACTTGAATGGGCAACGGCAACAGAAACTAATAATCAATACTTCACAATATACAAAACATATTACCCAATTAATTGGAAAGAAGTGGTAAAAGTTGATGGTGTTGGAACCTCATCATTTCTACATTATTATCAATATTTAGAAAGAGATTATTTTAATGATATTTCATACTATTATTTAACTCAAACCGATTATGATGGTAAGTCAAAAGATTTTAATATCATTTCTATTGATAATCGTAAATTCACACCCGAATTAATTAGGATAACAAACACATTAGGTCAAGACGTTCCTTCAGATTCGCCTGGTATGAAATTTTTTCACTATTCAGACGGTACTATAATTAAAAGAATTTAGTATATTTGTTGTATGAAAGCAACTTTAGAAAAATATTACAACGATGGGTTATTGTACAAACAAGTACATCCAACTTTACCATTAACTATATGGAATTACACTGAGAAAGTTCAGTTTGAAGACTTATGGGATGAGGTAACCTTGATGTGTCGTGGTTTAGTGACTGACGATAAAGGTGATGTTGTTGCAAGACCATTCAGAAAATTCTTCAATATGGAAGAAGGAAAACATACTTCAACTGATGATTTCAAAGTCTATGAAAAAATGGATGGTTCATTGGGAATATTGTTCCACTATGAAGGGGAATGGGTTATGGCAACTCGTGGTTCATTTACTTCTGACCAAGCGGTGAAAGGTATGGAAATGTTATCTAACTATGATTACAACAAATTACATAAAGACTTCACTTACTTATTTGAAATAATATATGCTGAAAACAGAATAGTTTGTTCTTATGAGTTTGAAGATGTTGTTTTACTTGGTGTTGTAAACACTAAAGATGGGTATGAAGTAAACTTACACGGTGATTCTGATTTGAGGATACAAAACCTTGTGAAAAATGTTGGTCTAAACGTAGTTAAACGTTACGATGGTATATCTGACTACTCAGTGTTAAAACAAATGGTTAGAGACGACGCTGAAGGGTTTATAGTGTTATTCTCAAATGGTGATAGAATGAAAGTTAAAGGTGTGGAATACTTACGTCTACACAAAATAATGACTAACGTATCGACTACCGGTATATGGGAATGTTTAAAAAATGGTGACGATGTTTTAGAATTGATGAAAGAAGTTCCTGATGAATTCTACAAAAAAATAAAATCTTACGTTAAAGACTTGAGATACGCTCACTACTCAATATCAGAATACTGCGGTAAAATGCACGATGGGTTTAGATACGGGAAATATGGCGATGTTGACCCTGAACCATCTAAAAAAGAATACGCTGAGTTTGTTATGAAAAACATAAAAGATGGTCTTAGAGGTGTGATGTTTCAAATGTGGGATAAAAAAGATTACGATGAAACTATATGGAGACTAATAAGACCTGAGTTCAAAAAGTTATAAAAGTGGGGAAACCCACTTTTTTTTTTATCTCAAGTATTTATTGGTATGGATAAGAATATAAATGAAGCACCATCAAGTGTTAATACGTCATTATATCAAAATACCGATTTTAAAGATAGGGTTGTTGGTTCAAGTACACCATCAAAGGATAAAATTAACCCATCCTTATTAGCGGACATTGATAAAGCGGCCAAGGCAGCCGGAGTTAAAGTTTCAGTAACAACTGCGGTTACAGGTCATAAAAATAGTGGTCGACACCCTAAAGGTAATGCCGTGGATATTGCAATGGTTAACGGTAAAGGATTCTCATCATTATCCGCAGCAAAAAGTAATGGTATTTATGACGCAATTAATAAATTCGTGAGTGAACTAATTAGTATGGGTTATACTAAAAATTCCGAAAGTGGAAATGATAAAGCCGTGTTAACATTTGGATTTCCAGGTCACGATAATCACGTTCACGTTTCAAGAAATTCTGATGGGGGTGTGTCTAATTCAAATTCAACTTTATCTTCAAAAGAAAATAGTGATGATGAAACAAAATCAAGTGAGGGTAATAACACAAATTCCGAAGAAAATCCTGAAGGAGATACCGAACAAAAACCAAAAAATAAAATATTCACCGCACTATTAAATATGGTTGGTATTGACGAATCAACTAATCAAGCCAAAAATATAAATGAGAACGTATCTCGAATTAAAAAATTAATGAAATGATTAACGAAGCGACAACAAACATTGGAGGTCAATTTAAAACGGATTTAGAGAACGGACCTAAAAATCACTCATCAAGACCTTTAGGGAATTGGCAATCAGATAATGCTTGGGACGTTTTTGCTCCTGCAGGTTCGGTGGTTAATTCATACACTAATGGAACGGTTACTAAGGTATATAATAATGGGAAAAATTCAGGTAAAATTTATGGAACGCAAGTTTCAATTAAAGGAACTGATAATTACCCCGAAATATTTTACACTCACTTAAAAAATGTTAAATTAAAATCCGGAGACAAAGTAAAAGTTGGTGACGTTATTGGTCAAGTTTCTGAATGGTTAGATGGTCCAAATATGACACACGTACACATCGGTCTACCTAAAGGGTATCACTTAAAAGATTTATTAAAAAAATCTGACAAGATATTTAAAGGGCCAAGTACTGATAACGATACTGATACTAATAAATCAGATGATACATCAAGTGATGACAAGTCGGATGACTCATTTGTTGGTGATTCAGTAGAAAAACCAAAAAATAAATTATTTACCGCATTATTAAATATGATTGGAATTGATGAATCAACTACTCAGGCCAAAAATATTAATGAGAATGTATCTCGAATTAAAAACTTAATGAAATAATGAAACCATATAAAATTACTCACGGGAAAACTGATTTTAAAACAAAAAGTGTTGAATTAACATCCTATGATAATGACACTGTAATGTCCCCATATCCAGGTGTTGTAGTTAAAACCCACAGTCCCCATTGTAATGATGGTTATTTGGTTATTAAACACACAATTAATAATGAGGTATATTATTCTCAATATTGTGGAATTAAGAGCGTTTTAACACCTCTTGGCGATAACGTTAATGGTGGTACAAAACTTGGATTCTTTTCTGATAAGCCAATCACTTATTCGTGTTTAACCGCAAATTTAGATTATATGATTCCATATACTTTTTTAAGTGGTGATGTACTTAAAGACTATGAGAAAGAAACCAAGTCTAAAAAAGATGAGAAGGATAAAAAACCAAAAGAACCTGAAGAACCAAAAGATTACGATAGTTACCAACTTAATTCAACGGCATTAGTTTCATTACCTACGGAGTTTGCCTATAGAACACTATCGAAAGGAGCTAAAAAAGTAGGTAAAGAATTAAAGAAGATGGGCAAAGGGATGTTTCAATTACATAATAAAGAAAAAGACGATAGATTAAAAAAAGCCCGTGAAGACAAAGATAATGACGATAATAACCAATCATTAAATGAAAATATCCAAAGGATTAAAAAATTATTAAAATAATTCATCTTTTAAAGTTGATTAACAATATTTATTTCATACATTTGTTAAACAATTCTGAAACAAAGTAATTTAAATCAGAAAAAAAAAAGTTCACAAACTACTTGACAGAACAAAAAACATTAAGTATCTTTGTAAAACAAATGAGGGAAAGGTTGACAATCTGTTATAAAACGCTGAGTTTCCTAAACCTCAAAAAAAAAAGTTCACAAGGTACTTGACAAACCAAAAGTAAAGTCGTAACTTTGTAAAACAAATCGGAAATGTCCGAGACGTTCTTTGAAAATTTGATTATCCGTTCAGGATGTTTGATGATGAGACCCTTGTGGTTGATTTTGAGTAACAAACTGATAAAGATATTGGCCGTGTATGGTCATTAAATAAACTACGAAAGTAGGATAAAGTGGACCCCCAAGTGTAACGGGTCTGCGTCTTGGGAAACCGAGGTCGAGTACACAAGCGGGATACCGTATAACCTTTAGTATCGAGGTCAACGATGTAGAGAAAGTGGTTATATGATTTGGTGATGTGGGTCATCAGATTGAGGAGGGAACTCTAATAGGAATAACTCGTAGGATTTATGTAAGAAGTATCGTATCCAACGTTACAATTACGACTTCCATTATAAGAGGTGGCTTAAAACCGAAAGGTATGAAAACAAACAGGTGGTGCTGAAATTTTCCTTGATAATTCTTTACCAAAAGAATTGTTTCGAAGTAATCTTAAAATATTGAGGTAGGGATACTTCACAGAGTAGTTTGGTATTTCGTTGTTCAAAAGACGACGAATCTGAAAGACGGACCACTACTTTGATTAATCCACAACACGAAAAACTTTATTTTACTAGGTTAATGTAAAAATTAAAATTTAAACTAAAGCAAAAGTGTCCGTCAGATATCAACGAAAGGTGTCTACATAGTAATGAGTTGTTCATTGCACAGGATGACCGCAAGTCTGAATGTATTCTTACAAAAAACCTCTAATCTCGCAAGGATTAGTCGGGAAGGCATTCTCGAAGAGAGTTGAGTAATGAGAGAGTAGTTGATGTCTCAAGGAGTGGTTCACCCAAATAACCGACACTGAGGAATACTTTTCAAAAGAAAGTGGATACGAAGGGAAACAATAATCCTTCCAAAGGTTCTCAATAACAGGTATAATCTCAGCCTTTTTTAAAGCCAAATATAGCAGGGGGGAGGTAAGGTATCTCATCGGTCTCATAAGCCGACCCAAACAGGTTCGATTCCCGTCCGTTGCTACGATACAAAAAGGGAAATTAATATTTCCCTTTTTTTGTTTCATAAACTTTTAATCTTAAAAATATGGAAACAGTTTATTTTGGTTTAGGTGCTCTAACGGTGATGGTTGTTATGTTAATAATAGTTGTTGTTATAGGGGTAGTTAGGTTAAAGAATGTTCTACAAGAATTACGTGATGAACGTGAAGTTAGAAGAAACATTACTGATGATGTAAGACGAGATATTGAGAATGTTCATAGAAACATTCACGATGAAGTCTCAGGGTTAAATCGACAAATAGATAGTCGATATGACCAACTAAGGAATATGTTTAGTAAAAAGTAATTAAATCCCCATCGTAAGGTGGGGATTTTTATTTCATAAAGTATTTATAAATAAAAATAGAATATGAAAAAAGTAATAAGATTAACTGAAGCCGATTTAACACGTATTGTTAAACGAGTAATTGAGGAATCTAAATATGGTTCTTTTGATGATGAAGAATGGTATGACGAAAAAGACAGTTCTTTTAGTAAATCAGGATTTGACGATATGGAATTTGATGATGAAGAGTTTGACGACTTTGATAATTTACAATCTAAACACGGTCACGATACTAAATGGTTTGGTAAAGGTGAAAGTGGTAAAAAAATGTTTGATACGTATAAAGACAAACATAAGAAACCTTTCAAAGTAAGAACAAGACGTGGTATAAAAGAAAATGATGAAAATGAAGATAACTCAGATAAAATTGGTCATACAAAAAAACAATTTTTAAATCTTAATAAATTTAATCATTTAAAAAGTCAATCAATTGATGGTAATAACTCTATAGATATATATGGTAAAAAGTATCATCATTGGATTGTGTTTATGCACGTTATTGAAGTATCTAAAGAGAACCCTAATTATAACGGTGATAATTATTTGGTAAAATTTGATGTTAAACCAAATGGTCTTGAATACGTTAAATTTGGTGAAGAAGAAAACATTGGTAAAAAGGGATGGATACCTGTTAAATATTTAACGGATGATAAAGTTGAGGAGTATATGAAAAACGCCGCTAATTATGGTGAATATAAATATGATTCAGATAACGCACCAAAATTAAGATTTTAAATAATAAATAAACCCCATCCTAAAAAGGTGGGGTTTATTATTTGGTGGAGATAGAGGGAGTCGAACCCTCGTGTTGTACACCTTAAAGATTAAGGACTACACGCTTAGGATAACATTTTCTAATGTTCCAAAAATAGTAAGTTTGTTCTTCACCATCGTAAACTAACAACCAATGGACGATTCGATTTACGGACTCAATCGTTTTTCCGTCTTTGTAGAGACTTCTGTTCCTAGGTTATATGTCCATCGACCCGTTAGTTTCCCCCTAAGCTTAGGCAGCTACTGCAGCGTCTTCACGGATTAATCCGATAGTCGCCATTTTGTTTAAAACGTTGCCGTTTGAAATTTGATACCATAGATTTAAGTGATAGGAATCTTCTCACTGCGTGCCCCGAATAATTAACAATGCCAGTCAATTCCAAGTTATCCCCATAAATCAAAGAACTTTGTTTGTTTCTCTATACAAATATAGTGAAAAAACTGAAAAGTCCAAGTCCCGAGCATATTTATATTAAAAAACTTTATTAAATGGAGGAAAATGAACGTAAAATAGTTTTTGAAGACGACAACGCAATTGTGGTAGAGGTACAACAACCATCTGACATAGAATATTACGCACCTGACGATATTAAAAAGGAATTACTTCAAGATTGGGGTGAAAGATTTAGAGACGGAGATTTTTACATAATAGTGGATAAAAACTCAGTATGGGCAAGATATTATGTATACAGAGATTTAGATGGGGATTTAACATATTATAACGATGATTTTGACGATGAGGATTATTCAGATTTTATTGACAAATTAAAAAGTCAAAAATTAAATAGTGTTATCCCAACTATTAATACAATTAAAGGCCACGGACGTGTTTATCAGTCATTGTTAGATATTAAAAATGGTAAGATAACTGAATTCTCAAGATATTACGATTTTTCCGATATTGATGAAGATAACATAATAAGTAAAATAAAGATTACCGAACGAAATCCAGGTAAATCATTAATCACTTTTACATTTTCAGATGAAGAAGAATACCTAAAAATGTTTGACGATATAAGTGATGACGATATATGGTTTATTAAAGCGGTATACAGTTATTATGATGGTTATGAGTTTATGGATTCATATAGAGCGGATGAAGATTGGCGTGAAGGTTATTTAATGCGTTATTTTAATACTGAAAATATTGATAAAATTAGAGAGATATTGAAATACATTAACCCTAATTTAGTTAATTTTGACGCATCTGATGATGATGGGTCTCAAGAGGTGTCAAGATTATTGGAAAGTTTATACCCTAATGAGATTGGTTATATATGTGGTGACTACGCATCAAACCTAAATAGTGCAGCAAATGATGAGGCTAAAAATGAAATAACAAATGATTTCTGTAATATACTATTACCATACTATATCATAAAAATAGACTGTATGTCTAAGTATGTTACATCGGTTAATTTATTACTTAAATTATATGATGACGCATCAAGTACTGATTTAACTTTAATGGAGTTATTTAAAGAATCATTTTATAATATAACCACTCCAGGTGGTTATTATGAACACTCTTATGAATACGGATATAATGGTTTTAATCAAACCGAATTTGATAATGACGTTAAATATCAATTGGATAAAATCCTTACACAGGTAACTGAAGATTATTCGGAAGATACTTTACAGATTTATCAAACAATTATTTCCAAGTTTGGAATTGATAAAATTCACCCAATTCCAGCATCTGAAGGTTATTCATTTAAAATTCTTAGAGTCGATACTGACGATGATACCGTAGTTATTAGAAAGTTCAAAACCACCGACCCTTGGGGAGCAAGTGAGGACCAATCATATACATTAGAAACCTTCAACGATTTCTTACACAACTATAAATTGATTGAATCCAACCGAATGAAAAAAATCATTCGTGAACAATTGGAAAAGACCGAGAATAAAGAGGTTTTAAACTTCCTGAAGGTTCTTCCCCCAATTACGGAAAAGAAACCATTAGATTACCTTAAAGACGAAATTAAAAACTATAATAGAACTACGGGTAAAAGTTTAGATTTAAGTGAAGTATTAAAAGCAACAACAACCCCAACATTCCCGTTCAAATTAGATTTATTTGGTTTACAAATGGGTGATACTCAAAAAGTCATCAAAACATTAAGTTACAATATTAACCCTAAAATCACATTTACATTAACAGTCAATCCTATTTGGAAGAGAAATTTACCAGGAGTTAATATTAATTTTTAAAAAACATTTGACATTTAAAAACTTTCCGTACATTTACAATATGGAAAGAGATTATAATTTACTAAAAGAAGTTTTATCAGTACCAACTAAAACTTATAAAGAAGGCCTAATGGTTGAGTTCTTAGAGAAATGGTTGACGGATAATAACTTCGAATATTACTTAGATGATATGAATAACATCTACGTAACAAAACAAACCGATGAGGTTGAGTTTTTCCCTTGTGTTGTTGCACACACCGATACCGTTCACAATATTGACACAATTAATGTTATGGAAGAAACATTACCTAATGAACAAGGTGAGTTTAAACCATCATTAAAAGCGTATAATGATTCAGGAAAACCAACAGGAATTGGTGGTGACGATAAATGTGGGGTATTTGCTTGTTTAGAGTTACTTAAAGAATTACCAAATCTTAAAGTTGCGTTTTTTGTTTCTGAGGAAACAGGTTGTCACGGTTCACGTAACGCCGACCCTGAATTTTTTAATAATGTTGGTTACGCAATTCAATTCGACGCACCTGGCAACTTAATGGTAAGTGAGTTCTGTATGGGAACTAAATTATTTGAACGTGAGAGTGATTTCTTTGATAAGTGTGACAAAGTGTTGACCGAAGGGTTTGAAGGTCGTAACGAGTACCAATCACACCCATATACCGATGTTTACGCATTAAAAAAGAAATTTAATTTCTCTTGTATCAATTTTGCAATAGGTTATTACGATTACCACACAAGAAATGAATATGTGGTTGTTGAAGATGTTTATAACGGAATTAAAACAGGAAAGGGAATGATTGAGTCTTTGGGTTACAATTATTATCCACTTATCCCTGAAAATAACACAATATTCGGATATTAAATGCAATAAAAAAAGGGGGTTATTCAACCCCTTTTTTCTTTCTACCTCTTTTAGGTTTATCTTCTATTGGTTCAATTTTGACCTCTTTTTCAACAACAACTAATTTATAGTTACCATCTTCAGATAAATGTCCTTTTAATACTTCTTCAGAAATATAATCCTCAATTTTATCTTGGATTGCTCTTTTCAAGGGTCTTGCCCCATATATTTCATCATACCCCACTTCAGAGATTAAATCAATAACTGTATCGTCAAATGTGAAGTTGTATTTTAAACCTGTTAAACGTTTTTGTAATCTTTCAACTTCCAACACAACAATTTTCTTAACATCTTCACGATTTAAATTTTTGAAGACAACAACCTCATCAATACGATTTAAAAATTCAGGTGCGAAAAACTTCTGAAGTTCTTTTTTCAACATATCACGTTTTTGTTCTTCTTCAACATATGATTTAGCAACAGTTCCAAAACCAATACCCGTTCCAAATTCTTGTAATTTTCTAACCCCAATATTTGATGTCATAATGATTACACAGTTTTTGAAGTTGATTTTTCTCCCCAAACTATCTGTTAAGTGACCGTCATCTAATACTTGAAGTAATGTTGAGAAAATATCTTTGTTTGCTTTCTCGACCTCATCAAATAAAATCACTGAGTAAGGTTTGTTCTTAACTTGTTCAGTTAATTGACCTCCTTCTTCGTGACCAACATATCCTGGAGGTGAACCGATTAATCTTGAGATATTATGTTTCTCTTGATATTCTGACATATCAATTCTGATTAACGCATCTTCAGTACCAAAAATTTGTTTAGCCAATTGTTTTGCTAAGTGAGTTTTACCAACACCTGTAGAACCAAGGAAGATGAATGAACCAATTGGTTTGTTCGGGTCCTTAATACCTAAACGGTTTCGTCTGATTGATTTAGCAATTTTAGACACCGCTTCAGGTTGACCGATAACTTTTTCATTTAAGTTACCTTCCATTTCACTCAATGATTTAGTCTCATCGGCATTTAATTTTGAGATAGGAATTTTTGTCATATTAGATACAACATCATAAACAAGTTCAGTACTAATTTCTTTTCGTTGTTTATTTAATTCTTCCTCAAATTTCTTTTTCTCAGTCTCTAATTTATTAAGGATTCGTTTTTCTTTATCTCTTAAATTAGCAGCCTCCTCATAATCTTGACGTTTAACCACATCCAACTTATCTTGTTTGATATTATGAGCATCTAATTTTAATTTTTCAATTTCTTCAGGAACTTTTACTTCGACCTGACTACGAGCACCAACCTCATCAATGATGTCAAACGCTTTATCAGGAAATTCTCTGTCAGTGATATATCTTTCCGCCAAATCAACACAAAGAGTTAATACTTCGTCACTATATATTACTTTATGGTAATTCTCATATTTGTCTTTAGCGTTTTTCAAGATTTCTAATGTTTCTTCTTTGGTTGCCGAATCAACAATTACTTTTTGGAAACGTCTTTCTAACGCCCCATCTTTCTCAAAGTTTTTACGGTATTCATCTAAGGTAGTCGCACCAACACATTGAATCTCCCCTCTCGCTAAAGCAGGTTTGAATATGTTTGAAGCATCCATTGAACCTGATGAGTTACCCGCACCAACTATGGTGTGGATTTCATCAATGAAAACAATAATACTTGGGTTATTTTGTAACTCTTCGATAATGACTTTCATTCTTTCCTCAAATTGTCCTCGGTATTTTGTACCGGCAACAATTGATGTCATATCTAATGAAACAATTCTTTTGTCCATTAAATTTCGTGGACATTCACCATTAAAAATTTTAATAGCCAATCCCTCAACAATCGCGGTCTTACCACAACCTGGTTCACCAATAACAATTGGGTTATTCTTTTTACGTCTTGATAAAATTTGTGCGATACGAGTAATCTCTCTTTCACGACCAACTACAGGGTCTAATTTCCCTTCCTCCGCTAATTTAATTAAATCACGACTAAAATTATCTAATACAGGGGTTGATGAACTCCCACTTGATTTACTTTTGCTCTTTCCATCATTATCTACTGATTCAATCATAGTCTTGTTTTTTAAGTAAGTATAAGATAATTATATTTAAAATTCAATCAATATTTATATATTAAAAGAAGGAATGAAAAAAGTCGTAAAAATAACTGAATCAGATTTAAACAAAATAGTTAAAAGAGTGATTAATGAAATGATGGATTCATCTTCAGCGTCAAGTGGAGTTAACATATTAGGAGTAACTATTTTAGTTAGTCAAGATAATAGAGGTCATTTGATTTTTAAATCGGGTGAAAGAACTGAACAATTTAAAGTCACGGTTGACACACTATTTTACGATGGACCAATATCTGTTCGTAAAATCTTTAAAGACGATGACAATTTTAAAATTATTGATAACACAGGTAAATCATTTTCAATAAAAAAAACAAACATTTTAAATTTGGTAAAACAATTTAAATCAAATAAAACCAACTTAACGGCATCAGATATGGGAGCCACGGTTAATCTAACAATAGCATAATATGGGAATTTTAAAAGAAATAATACAAGGTACTAAAATTATTTGTGAAGTTAAATCAAGTAATTTTAGAAAGGCGGAATACGACACCGAAAAAAAACATTTAATTATCGAATTTAACAATGGATTGAGATATGAGTACTTAGATGTTCCCCACCAAACTTTCACACAAATGAGAATGTCGGAATCTCAGGGTAGATTTTTTAAAACTAATATTGAGAAAAATTATAAATTTAAAAAATTGTAATATTTAGATTACTCAAGTATTTATTAGTATGAGTAATTTAGACGCTATTCTAAAAAGTTTCCATTTACAGGACGAACTTAACCCTAAAATTTGGGGTAACACCAATGGTACGCAAAAAATGAATCCAAAGGTAAGGACACGACTTATTGAAATAGCAAACGATTTTATTGAATTTTTAGACGTTGACATTGTGGTTAGTGATGTGGTAATGACAGGTTCATTAGCAAATTATAATTGGTCTAAATTCTCTGATGTTGATATTCACATACTAGTGGACTTTGACCAATTCTCAGACGATGAAAGACCGTTATATGAAGAACTTTTCTATTTAAAAAAATCAGTCTATAATGATAAACATAATATAACTATTTTTGGTTATGACGTTGAGTTGTACGTTGAGGATGAGTCAGCCATTAAAGAAGTTAAAAGTATAGGTGTTTATTCTGTAATGGACAATGAATGGATTACCGAACCCGATAAAGAATCTGTAGATATTAATTACGAGAGAATCTCAGATAAAGCCAAACAATGGATGAAAAGTATTGATACGGTTGTTGATAATACTGAAGACGAAGAAATTGAAACCGCAAAAAATGTCATTAAAAAATTCACAGACAAAATACGTAAGTACCGTGAAAGTGGGTTACAAAAAGGTGGTGAATATTCGGAAGAAAATTTAGTTTTTAAGATATTGAGACGTAATGGTTATTTAGAAAAAATACGAGGACTTAAAGATAAATTGGTTGATAAACGGTTATCGTTAAAAGAAAGGTTGTTCACTAACAATTAAAAAATAAACATTTTTATATCGTAATATATTTATATATAAAAAATAATTTTAAAACAAAAACATAAAATGGGAAATTTAAAACCAATTGGTAGTGAAAAACTACAAGGTATGGATAAAATAAGTCGTATAATGGAAATTGCCCGTTATAGAGAAAACATTCCAAAACCGATTAATGAAGATAAATCTACGGAATATTCTAAAACTTTAGCCGATGGTAAAACTTACCGTATTGATAAAGAAAAAAATGGTTATGTAATTAAACGTACCATTTCAGAATCTACCGATACTTACGACTATTTAGAACCTATGAAGAATAGAAAATACTATTCATCATATTCTCAAGCGTTTAAACGTTTGAATTTGGTTGTTAAAGAAATTAACACTAGTAATGGTTATGACCGTAATATGTCTTTATTTACTGAAAGTGAATTAGATAGAGAATTAGAAGAAAAAAGATACTACCTAAATTTAGGTAAAAAAACTGAGGAAAAAGAACAGGTAGCACCCGCAGCGGCAGCCCCTGCACCCGCTCCCGCACCTGCACCCGCAGCGGCACCCGCTCCCGCACCAACAGGTGAACCATCAGCAGATTTAAGTGGTTTAGACGATATGGATTTAGGTGGTGAAGAAGGTACTGAACCGGAAGAAGGTGATGATGAAAAAGTAACTTTAAAAGTTATCCAAAAAATCACAGGTAAATTAGCTCAAAAATTAAGAGCGTTTGGTGGTGATGAAGATGGTGAAGAACTTTCATCTAAAGATATGAAATACGTTATCAACTCAATCTTATCAGCATTAGATTTAGAATCTATGGATGAAGAAGATAAAGAAGAAATTCTTGACAAAATTGAAGGAACTGAAGAAGGTGAATTTGGTGGTGATGATATGGGTGATGAAGAAGGTATGGGTGATGAAGAAGGTATGGGTGATGAAGAAGAAATGGCGGAAGGTTTTGATGATGAAACTATGAGAAACCATTTTGATGACTTTGACCCTAAAAAATTCAAAAAATTACCAAAAGATTTAGACCATAGTAATTTAGACCAAGACTCTTGGTCATTAGAAAAATTTCATAAAAAATTCAACAAAGACGGTAATTATGAAAGTGATTACGAAGATTTGTATGAAGATGACGATGAATTCTCAAGAGATACAATTGATGATATTTTCTCAGAAATAGATGAAAATGAAATTGATGCTCCTGAAAGAATTAAAACTCCGGACAGAACTCGTGAAAGAGAAACTGAAAGAGAAATTGAACGTGAAAGACGTAGAAAAGATAGAGACGACCCATTCAGACCTGGTAAAAGACCTGAAGAAAGACCGGCACCAAGAGCACGAAGAATTCACCACGATTCAATTTCGGATGACGATTCTTTCAAAATCGAAGATATGTTAGAAGGAGTGTTCAGTGAATCTAAAGTTGATAGTGTATTGAAGAAATATTTTAAACTTGACGAAAAAGAAAAAAACGTTATTAAAGAACAAAAAGACAATACGAGTAAAGTTAGAAACTCTTCAGTAAATGTTGTTCAAGAAATGGTGTCAATGAAAGTTATGAAAAAATACCCTAACGCTAAATTTTTAGGTAGAACAAAAAATAATAACTTAGTATTTGAACATAAAAACAAACAATTCCGTATCACACCAAAAGGTGGTATTCTATGAGTTATTTAATTTACGTTAATGAATTAGGTCCAAACTACAAAGGAGATAATATCTATGAGTTTATTTTCTCCGATGGTTTGGAAGAAATTTGGGGGGAAAGTTGGGAATCCGCTCCGGCGAACGGATACCCACTACCACCTGATTTAGAGTTTATACTAAAAGTAGGAACTTTAAAAAGTGATTTTATATCACTAGCCGTAGTTCAAAAATCAGATTATTTTTCAATGTCTGATTGTATGGACGGAATTATCTCATTATCTTGGGAAGACGAAAGAAGTGAAGTGGATTTTAATACACATAAACGACTTGTCTTTAGATTTGGCGAAACTGAACAATCAGTAAAAGATAAATTATATGAACGAGATATCGTTTTAGAATTTGAAAAAAAAGTGGTGTATGAAAATTAATGAAAAAATATTACAATTAGTTAAAAATGGTTTTAAAGCGACTAGATTAACAACTCTATCTGAGTCACAAATTAATACATTACACAAACGATTAGTTGAATCAAAAAAAGAAACTAAAGAGGAAACTCAAATTGTTACAAAACGATTTGATAAGAATAACCCGGCAGATATTGGTAAATTAAACCAAATGTTAAAAAATCCTGACACTCTTAAAAATCAAAATGTTGAAGTTAAAGAAGGTGACCCGGAATTGAGTGAAAAATTTGAATCCAAAAAACAACAAAAATATTTCTTCGCTAAATGTGGGGAGGGTAAAACAAAAGAACAAAAAAAATGGTGTAAAATGGCGGATGAATTCGCAAAAAAGACTAACTTTGATAAGTTACCTAATAAGAAAACTGAAACAAATGAAGATGGGACACCTGTTTACCAAAAAACCGCAGAAAATTTATATGCTAAAACATTAGATACCGTGTCGAAAAGTACTGTACCAGGTTTTACATTACCAACAAATGAATCGGAGTTAGAAAGAAAAATTACAAGATTAGTTGAGAAACATATCTCACCTAAAATGAGTAAACAAGATTTTATTAACACAATTAAAAACGTTATGGTTGAGTCACCTGAAGTTGCACCTGTTAAAACACCAACTCGTGAAAAAGAAAAAGAAAGAGAGATAGAACGTGAGAGACGTAGAAAAGACAGAGACGACCCATTCAGACCGGGTAAAAGAGAACAAGAAAGACCGGCACCAAGAGCTGAAATTGATGAAAATGAATTACCTGATTGGTTAACTTCAAAATCAATAGGAATATAATATTAACAAACCAAAATATAACACAATGAGTTTAAACCCAAAAATGGAAGATATCGTAGTTGTTAAAAACTATTTAGATAAAAAATTAGTTAATGAAGGTCTAACTAAACGTGAAAAAACGTTATTGGATAATATCAAAACTCAAATTAATGAAGCCCCTATTGATTATTCAAATGTTGGTGGTTCAAGAATGGAACGTGGTACTCAATCAAAAATTGAGAAAAAAGAAACACCATTTCACGAAATGGGATTATCGGACGAGTTAATTGACATCTTATCTTCAGAATCATTCCAACATTCAGTTGAGAAAGTTAAAGATGCTTTAGGTGACAATTCACAAATGGTTGAAGGTGACCCTGATAGTGTGTTTAGAAATTTAATGGGTACGGCTATGAACTCATTAGGAACGATAACAAGATTCCAAGGTAGAAATAGTGAAGCCATCGAAAAAATGGCCGAGAAATTAGTTACAGAACATTTTAATTTAGACAAACCCCCATACAGTAAACGATTAAAATTAGAGGCAAAATTAATCACATCGCCAATGAGTTCGGTTAAAGGAATGAGAACTCAACCTGAAAAATTCAGTGACGCTCAAGTTGTTGACGCATTTAAAAATGCTGAAAAACACCAAAAAGACTTAGAAGAATTTGCCGCAGATTTTGAAGATTTTGATTGGGACAAAGGTAAGGAGATTTTTGATAAACGAATGGAGGCCGACGCACTTCAAACGTTCAAGGATGAAAAGACTAAAAGACGTATAATGAATACATTTGTACAGGGGGCGGCATTTAATGTTGGTCATTTGTATAAAGAATTAAGTGATAAAATTAACGATATCAATCCTGAGTTGATGACGGCTTACAATGTCTCTCAAGCAACAATGGAACATTTATATTGGATTTATCCTAATATGGAAAGTTCAGCATCCGCTGGTATGGGACATTTGGGACAAGTAGAAATATTAGACCCTAAGACTGAAAATGGTCCTTACATTATCGAAGCAAGAGCAATGACATTACCATTATTAGTTCACGAATTGGTGAAAGGTGTGTTTGACTTTATGGCTTGGGATAGTTTACCTGAAAATGAAAAACAATCTAAAATGGTTGCGGGTAGTGAGGATACGTTACCGGGAGAAGTTTGGGATTCACGTTTGGGGTTAATCTTTTGGAAAAAATTACAGGACGCAATGCCTAACGAGATATTTGCGGATGACCAAAGAATAATTCAATTATACTTATTCCACAAACTTGGTAGGTTATCTGCGAAAGAATTAAAGTCATTCACTGAAGGTTTATTACAAAATAACCCATCAGCAATGAAAGCGATTGACCGTATGGTTAGTGAAGTTAAACAACAAATTCAAAATCGTAACGATGATGACGATGATTATGAAGATGAAGAACCACCGGTACAAAGTAACGATGACGACGAGGATATGAGTGATTTTGATGATTTAGATTTAGATGATTGGGATTAAATCCAGTTAAATTAATAGTTAGCCCCCCATTAAGTGATTAATTGGGGGTTTTTTGATATTTATATGTTAAATCATCTATATGAGTTTAAATAAAGACCAAGTATTATTGGAATATGTTAAGTGTATGAAAGACACTTCTTACGCGTTAAGAACGTATCTACAAACCTACGATAACACTGTTTCAAAATACGTTCCATTAGAACTTTTCCCCGACCAAGTAAAATTACTACAGGATTATGAGGATTACAATGAGAACATCGCATTAAAGTATCGTCAAGCGGGTGTGTCGACAGTTACCGCGGCTTGGATATCAAAAAAATTAGGATTCGCAAGAAAAGAAAAACCTGAGAAAATTCTAATCATTGCCAACAAACTTGATACGTCAATTGAAATGGCGAATAAGGTTAGAATGTTTACAACACAATGGCCTAGTTGGGTTAACATATCAATTGACCCTAATAAAAAATCAACCAAACATTGGAAACTAAATAATGGATGTGAGGTAAAAGCCGTTGCAACATCAAAGGATGCTTTACGTGGATTTACCCCAACAATATTAGTATTTGATGAGGCCGCGTTTATCGAAGCTGACAGTGATTTTTGGTCTGCGTGTATGGCATCCCTATCTACAGGGGGTAAAGTTATTGTTGTATCAACACCAAATGGTAATGATGCAATTTATTATGAAATTTACGACCAAGCGTTACGTGGAATGAATGATTTCAAAATTACGGAAATGTATTGGTATCGTGACCCTCGTTATACTAAAGATTTATTTTTTGTTAAGACTGAAGACGCAATTCATTACTTATTACATAAAGAAGAATATGACCCAACAAAAATTATTCATTGGACCGAAAAATCTTTTGAAGACAGAAACTTTGAGGAGGCAAAGGAATTAATCAATAATGGATACAAACCTTGTTCTGATTGGTTCGAAAGAATGGTGAAGAAACTTAAATACGACAAACGTAAAGTTTCTCAAGAGTTAGAGTGTAACTTCCTTGGTTCAGGGGATAATGTATTCGATTCTCGATTAATGCAAAAAATCCGTGAAAATTATTTACTGGAACCTCAAAATAGAATGTTAGGTAATCAATTATGGATTTGGAAAGACCCGGTAATTGGTCACAAATACATAATGGGTGTCGATGTCAGTCGTGGGGATAGTGAGGATTTTAGTTCATTCCAAATTGTTGATTTTGATACTCGTGAACAAGTCGCCGAATTTGTTGGTAAATTACCTCCTGACACTATGGCCGAAATTTGTTATAAATGGGCTAATATGTATTCCGCGTATATCGTGGTCGATATCACGGGTGGGATGGGAGTTTCCACATCACGAAAACTTCAAGAGTTAGGTTATAAAGACCTATATGTTGATGGTGAAGATATGAATAATAGTTGGAAGTACAATCCTAAATCCGCAGAAAAAATACCGGGTATCAACTTTAATAATAAACGAGTTCAGATTATCGCATCATATGAAGAGGCGATGAGACACGATTTTAGGATTTATAGTCATCGTTTATATAATGAAATGGATACGTTCATTTACATTAATGGTAGACCTGACCACCAAAAAGGAAGACACGACGATTTACTTATGTCCATCGCAATGGCCACATACGTGGGGGAGACATCATTTAGTAAATTAACTAAAGTAACTGAACAAGCAAAAGCAATGATTGAGTCTTGGTCAGTTAATGATAATAATTCAGTTAGAGACAATATTTCATTTAATCCTGTAGTACCAAATATGATGGATAGAATGAATCAAAACAATAACACAATATCCGCACAGGATTACCAAACCTATGGTTGGTTATTTGGTGGTGGTAGACGATAATCAAAATACAAAGTATTTAATTATTGATAAATAGAATTAAATTACCTATATGGAAAACAATAATCAAAATTTAACCGTTTGGCAACGATTGACCCAAACCTTTGGTCCTAATTCGTTGTTAAATCAAGATTACCCGACATATAAGTTTGACAAAACGGAATTGTTAAAAACAACTTCTAAAGCTGACTATGAAAGGGAAAAGTTACAAGCACAACAAACAGTTTATTTAGGTCATCAATGGTCTAAAATTGAAACTAACTTATACTCACAAGCAATCTATTATGAACCAACACGTTTGGCGTCATTCTACGATTACGAATCAATGGAATATACACCTGAAATTTCTGCGGCGTTAGACATTTATGGTGAAGAAGCAACAACTGTTGACCAAAATGGTTTTATGTTACAAATCTATTCAGAATCAAAACGTATTAAATCAATTTTAACGGACCTATTCAACAATATTTTAGATATCAATACCAACTTACCAATGTGGGTGAGAAACACCTGTAAATACGGGGATAACTTTGTTTATTTGAAGTTAGATGCCGAGAAAGGAATTGTTGGTTGTATGCAATTACCAAATATCGAAATTGAACGTTTGGAACGTGGTATGGCGGCAAGAACTCAGAATGTTGAAGAACCGGCAGAAAGTAAAGGTTTGAGATTCAAATGGAAAGTTAAAGATATGGAATTTAACTCTTGGGAAATCGCTCACTTCCGTTTATTAGGTGACGATAGAAAACTTCCATATGGTACATCAATGTTAGAGAAAGCAAGACGTATTTGGAAACAATTATTATTGTCTGAAGATGCGATGTTAATCTATAGAACCTCAAGAGCACCTGAAAGACGTGTATTTAAAGTCTTTGTCGGTAATATGGATGATAAAGATGTTGAACCATATGTACAACGTGTTGCAAATAAATTTAAACGTGACCAAGTTGTTGACGGTAAGACAGGTAATGTTGATATGAGATACAACCAAATGGCGGTTGACCAAGATTACTTTATACCTGTTCGTGACCCGGCAGCACCAAGTCCAATTGATACATTACCGGGAGCTCAGAACTTAGGTGAGATTGCGGATATCGAGTACATCCAAAAGAAATTATTAACTGCACTACGTGTTCCTAAAGCGTTTTTAGGTTTTGAAGAACCTGTTGGTGAAGGTAAGAACTTATCTTTAATGGATATTCGTTTTGCAAGAACAATTAACAGAATACAAAAATGTATGATTGCGGAAATGAATAAAATTGCAATTATTCATTTATTCTTATTAGGGTTTGAAGACGAATTATCAAACTTTACGTTAGGGTTAGCGAATCCATCAACACAAGCGGATTTATTAAAAATTGAGGCGTGGAAAGAGAAAATATTACTATACAAAGATGCGGTTGCCGCGATTGAAGGTATCGCACCTGTGTCAGTATCTTGGGCGAAAAAACATATCCTTGGGTTCTCTGATGATGAAATTAAACTTGACTTACAACAACAACGTGTTGAGAAAGCGGTTGGGGCTGAGTTAACTAATACCGCAACAATCATTACTCATACAGGTATCTTTGATAATATTGATAAATTATACGGAAATAAAAATACTTCAGGTGCGACTCAAACGGCTGCGGCGGGAGCAACACCACCACCACCTCCGGGAGGTGATATGGGAGGAGGAATGCCATCCCCACCACCACCTTCAGGACCTGAACCAGGTGGTGACGCAGGTATAACACCTGAATCGTATGAAAAACGAGATAATTTAAAAATATTAGTAGAAAATGAGGATTTATTAAATGAGGAATCATTTATTGATTTATCTAAAGCGAAAAATTCTTTAGGTGATATGGAGAATCAACTGAATAAACTTCTAGGTGATTGATATTTATATTAAAAACGAAAAAATGAAATTTGGAATATTAAAATCTAAGATTGAAAACGTTTTATTAGAATCTTATAAAAACGGAACATTTAAAGAAGAATTAAAAACCTTTGATAAGTTAGTTTTAAAGAACAAAAACGTTAGTAAACTATATTACTTATACGATGATTTGTCATCTAATAAAGGGTTGAATGAATCTATTGTTGACGAATACATTAACGAGTCAATTAAACTATATGAGAACACTGTCAACAAATTGACGACAAGTGAAGTTAATGTTATCTCTACTTGGGTTAAGAATACTAAGACCAACAACAAATATGAGTCAATTGATTCGTTATTTAGTTCGGGGGTATTAACAATCGAGACTAGAATTAAAAGTAAAAAATTAATTTCAGAATCATTAGTGGCTCAACCTAAAAAAACTAAAGAAGTTGTTAACGTACCAATTAGTACTATGGTTAGTATGGCGAACAAAACTATCACAAGTTATATTGATAATTTAAATGAGTCTGAAAAAGACGAATTTAACAGATTATTATCGGTTGATGATTCAGAGTTAAAAACAAAATACTCAACAATTAAAGAAAGTGTTGTGGATAAATTAAACACCATCTACAATCAAAATCACGACTATTCAACTAGAACCGCAATCAATGAAACAATTGAAAAACTTTCAACTGAAAAGTATGATAAATTAAATTACTACAAACTTAAAAGTTTATACGAAAATCTTTAATCTTTGTTTGATTTATACATTTTTTGAACGTACTTAGCTTTGTTAAGTACGTTTCTTTTTTTTACGGAAGTTTTAACGAACTCTTTTCGGTTAACCAACTCAGACATTTGTCTTGTTTTAATTATTTTACTTTTGTACTGTTTTAACGCCTTTTCGATGTTTTTATCTTTACCTACTTTTACTATAATCATATTAAATATTTGTTAAATAATGAGTTTTTTGACTCTTATTGTAAATATACCTACATTTAATAAAAATAAACGTTATACAATATGAAAAATAATGAAAAAAGGGAAAACCTCAAAAATCCAAGGGTTTAAAACCGCAAAGGTTTTATTTGGAACGGTTGATTCTGTTAACTTAAAGTCACTATACCTAAACATACAAACTTGGGTTGAACCTAAAAAAGACGTTGAAAATTGGTCAAGAGTTGTTTTAAACTTAAGCCGAGCCGTTAAACATTCAGTTTACGAAAAAACAAAAAACACAATATTCGATGATAAATTTATTGTCGACTTAGATTTAAGGTCAAGCGGTCTAAGTCTGAAAAAAAAATCATTTATGAATCTTGAAATTAATTTTTATCTAAACGATAACACTTTAAATTTTAAAGATAGACAAGTCAAAGATACGTTAAAAGAAATTACATCGCAGATTTTTTCCGATAATTTTAAAACAAACCCCCACTTTAAGTTTTACTTATCCAAAAACATTAAAACAAACAAAGAATTGATACAAACTGAAGATGTTTAATATTTATTATTAAAACATCAAGATGAGTTTAAGAATTTTAAATGCTACCGAAACAGGTAGAGGTATATTAATAGAACAAGACGCAGGTTATATTTCCCCAAGAACGGAGAACAACCAATATATAATGGAATCTAATAATTTTTTAGACCATTCAAAACCATTCGAGTTCTACGCCGTATTACAAAAATATGACACACCTAATAGAAATGGTCGTGTATATCCTGAACGTATTTTAAAACGTGAAGCGGATAACTACAAAAAAATGATTGAGAAGGGTGTTTCATTATCAGAATTGAACCACCCCGAATCATCATTAATTGATTTGGACCGTGTTTCTCATATCATAACTAAAGTTTGGTGGGAAGGTAATGTCTTAATGGGTATTCTAAGATTACTTACAAGTCCAGGTTTCCACGAAAGAGGTATTGTATCAACTAAAGGTGATATGGCGGCAAACTACCTAAGACAAGGCGTTACGTTAGGGATATCATCAAGAGGGGTTGGTTCACTTAAAAAAGTCGGAGAACAAAATGAAGTACAAGATGATTTTGAGTTAATTTGTTTTGACTTAGTATCTTCACCATCTACACCGGGGGCTTATTTATTCTTGGACCCAAATGACAGAATGAAGTTTGATGAAAACATCGAGGAAGAAAATAACTCAAGAAAAGAAAAAGAATTAGGAAGTAATAATAAATCGCTTGACTTAATGAAGAAATTAAACGATTATTTGGGAAACAGATAAAAATTAATTAATTTATGGAACAAGGAGAAAAATATTTCGTAGCAAAAATTTGCTCTGATTTGTTAGACACAGAATCAGGAAAAGTTAAAAAACTTAGAGAAGAGAAGTTAGTAAAAGGTTATAATCCAACTGACGTTGAGGCGAAAGTTACTAAAGTATATGAGAATTATACTATGGATTGGAGAATAACGGGTATTGTTGAAAGCAAAATTGATGAAGTGATAGAAGATTAATATTTAATTCAATAATGAGAAAGGAGGGATAATATCTCTCCTTTTTTTTGTGCCTAAAAATTTTTTAATTAAAAATTTAACAAGATATTAAAAAAAATTGACGTAGTAAATCTCAAAATTAAGTTTTTTTTAAAATTGGTAATATTTATTAAGAAATAAAACAACATTTTATAAATGGCAAAAGAAAACTCTTTAGTAGAAGACGCATTTATCCAAATGAAAAATTTGGAAGAAGCCGTCGCAGAAAACGCAAAAGGAATACTTGCTTCAACAATGAAAGCAGAAATCACTGAATTAGTAAAAGAGTCTCTATTCGAACAAGAAGATGAGATTGAAGACACAGATGTTGAAATGGATGTAGAAGATGACGTAGAAGACACGGATTTAGACGCTGAAATGGATACGGATAATCTTGACATTGATGCCCAAGGAGAAGAGGACTTTGATATGGAAATGGACGATGAAGAACCGATTGATTTAACTGGCGATGACGTTAGTGATGAAGAAGTTTTGAGAGTTTTCCAATTAATGGGCCCTGAAGACGAAGTAATCGTTCAAAAAGATAGCGAGGGGAATATCAATTTAAAAGACAATACAACAAACAAAGAATATATGATTGTTCAAGAATCAGATGATGAAATGGAAAGAGAAATGTTCGAATGGGATGATTTAGAAGAAGACGATATGGATATTGATATGTCGGCTCTTGAAGAAGACGATATGGATATTGATATGTCAGGTCTTGAAGAAGATGATATGGATATAGATATGTCAGGTCTTGAAGAAGATGATATGGACGTTGATTCAATCGTTGAAAGATTATTTAACGAACAAGAAAGTTACGATGGTTTAGCAGAAGACGAATTCGAAGGTTTTGAAGACATTGATTCTTTCGGTAATGAAGAAGATGAAGAATCTGATATCGTTTACGAAATTGAAATGGATGATGAAATGGAGGAAGATGAAGAACCTGTTATGGAA
>Ga0209107_10000250_pt1 | contig 32744 bp, 17 predicted proteins | sample LakErihyJuly2011_2_FD_187460 | JGI IMG/M metagenome (GOLD analysis project Ga0209107, IMG submission 187460) | Freshwater microbial communities from dead zone in Lake Erie, Canada - CCB hypolimnion July 2011 (SPAdes) (version 2) | ecosystem: Environmental > Aquatic > Freshwater > Lentic >...
ATAATTAGGTTCTATAATTAGTGTGGTCCACACTAATCACTTCTCACTCTAATTCATCCTTAATCACGCCCAACAGCCTTTAAGCCTGTTTTTTCAACCAATTTGGGCTAAAAAACCCCTTTTTCACTCTTTTTATAACTATTTAAACCGTGCGTATGGAAGTGCGCAGTGTAATTTTACTAATATTTGCATGAAATATATAAAAAAATTCATGCAATAAAAATTACTTCTTATCTTTGTTATTATTTATATGAATACGCTTTTCCAACATATCAACCAGGGGGAGGTTTACCGACGCTCGGACCTAGAATATTATTCAACGGCCATTGATAGGCAGTTGGCACAATTAATAAAGGGCGGGAAGCTTGTTAAACTCAAGCAAGGTTTATATTATGCTCCTATGCAATCTAAATTTGGCGTTGTTCCACCAGATGATCATTTATTAGTAGAGCGATTTTTAAAAGATGAGGACTTTCTGCTTATCTCACCAAATTCATTTAATACTTTAGGACTTGGATTAACACAATTGTATAATACTATGTGGGTTTATAATCACAAGCGTAAAGGTGAATTTATACTTAATGGGAAATCTTTTGATTTTAAATTAAAAAATTCTTTTCCTCAGAAAATAACCAGAGAATATTTACTAGTTGATTTATTAAACAATTTTGAAAGCTTGGCAGAAGATAAAAAAAATATAGTTGATAAACTTACAAGAAATGTACTTAGTTTTAATATGGATGCTTTGATGAAAGCTACACAGCAATATGGCAATGGAACAGCAAAGCGAATAATAAAATTAATTGTACGTAAAGTACTTCAACATGCTTTACTATAATGGCCAGCCTGATTTTGAAGATATATTAGCAAGAATTAAAACGTATTTGCCTAGATTCTAAGAAATCATTACCTACTTTCCCTGTTTCGCTATTTCCCCCGGGGGCAACAGCCTCGTATGATCCAACAGTTCAATAAGCGCCATGGTCTTTTGGGTTTTCATATCGCTTAAGCCTTTTATAATAGTATATGAATCCTTTAGCAAGTAAAACACATTCGTGGTGAGGTTTATATTTTTAGTTTGTGCATACATTGGATTTGCTATTTGTGTTCGGTAGATTTCGTCAATTTCCTTTAAAGCAAGCGTGTAGGTTTGAATACTTTTATTTTTGTTTGACTCATTTATATGCGCAACCATCAGCACCTCCGGATGTTGCAAACACCAGGCATTTAGTAAGCGCATTTTCCGAGGGCTGTTGGCGGCGACCATGTCGCCGCTTAATTGATACACTAATCCATCCACTTTCCAGCGAAGGGTATTGTAAATAGCTAGAGCGGAATCTTTTGCGTTTGCACCAACGCTACCTTCTCCATCTTTCCCATCATTTTTACTTCCTACTTGTTTTATTGCACTACTTAAATACAACTCTGCGGTGTATTTAATTTCAATTAGGCGTGTAAGTAGCCCTTGCGCAGCTGCCTTGTTGTTAAAATTACCCAACATTAAAACTAAGATTACTAAAATAGTTGTTTTTCGCATAAATGTTCATTTAATATTTTATAAAAAGAAAAAGTCGTTTTGTAATTCCCCTTCGCTTTCTGGGTTTTGATCAAAGCCGTTTTTATCTAAATCTTTTTTCACTAGTTGAACTATGGCTTGCATGCTTTTACTATCACTATACTGCAATAGGTTTTTAATTAGATAGTGTGTAAAGGCGCCGTTAAAACGTTTATCAATATATGCATCGGCACTTAGTTCATGCGAGGCACAGGCACTTAGTAAAGCCCCGTTTAATGGAGCGGTAATAATTGTAGTTCCATTATAAGCTTCAAAAGCGCTTTCTTCGTTTAGCTCATTCATGCTTTCCTCGTTTTCTATTCTCTCATGCTTCATTCCAATTTGCATCATGCCATTAAAGTAACGGTATTGAGTATCTCCTGGCATTTGCGGATTGCGAGATAAATCTTCCGCATGACAACTATCCGATATCCATATAAAATGCACGCCCTTGGGAATGCCAGCAAACAGTTGCGCAAATTCTTTATCCCTTAATGTAGTCCCGTTACTACCATCAAAATCATAGGGGCAAATAATCTCATCCAATCCATCAGGTTCTAATTTTGCGTTAATCGTAGGTGCTTGTGCGCCATGGCCGCTATAATGAAATAACAATTGGTCACCCGGCTCTGCGCCTTCCAATAACCATTTTAATTGTGTGACAATTCCTTTTTTAGTCGCGTCTCTGTCGGTTAACTTTTTTATATTTTGTTTGGCATACACTTTATTTGTTTCAGTAATAAAATGTTCCATGTCCAGAATATCATTAATGCAACCTCTTAATTCATTTTGTGGATCGGGGTATTTATTGATACCTACTAATAGTGCTTTGTTTTTCATATTTTTTAATTTTATATTACTGAATATAGAATTAAAATAGTTGTTTCCGAGTATTAGTTTTACTTTCATATACACAGTTGAAATGCTTTACTAGAAAGGATTCTAAGGGAGATTGTTCAAACCAAGTACCTTGTTGAATCTCTAATTTTGCTAGATAGAAAAAATGCTAAAAAATATTTTATGAAAAAAGATGCAACATCGAGTTTAATTAAAAGTTTTCTTCTTTTTAGCATTGCTTTTGTATTAGTAGTCACTACCACACCCATTGGTTTTGTATATGCATTACTGCGCCAATTATTTGTAGGAAAGATAAAAACACTTCAAATTTATTTTATTGAAGTAGCCCTTGCATTAGACAATGCCGGTAATGTAATCATGCAGCATTTACTAAACGATACACTGCTTATTAAAAACACAAACACCTATCAGTTCGGCAACAAAAAAGAAACCATCAGCAGTGTCATTGGTAAAAACCATCTGACCAACACCCTCAGCCCCCTAGGCAAAGCCCTAAACTCCTTTTTAAACTATATCGACAAGGACCACTCCTTAAATTCAATCATTTATGATGTTAAAGCCTATTTGGAGAAATAGGGTTTAGAAGCTATTTAATATGCATTTTTTAAGGAATCTGATAAGTTAGAGATGATGTCAAAATTGAAGTAGTTTGCAAATAATATTCCTTAAATTCAATCTATGAAACGAAGAGATATTTTAAAAGGACTTACCATTGCCCCTTTGGCATTAGGTGCTGCGCCACTCAATTCATTCGCAGGCACTAATGTTTTTAAAGACAGCAATTTATTCAATGAAATAGGCGTCCGCACTTTTATCAATGCTGCTGGCACGCTTACTTATATGAGTGGAAGCTTGATGCACCCTGAAGTGGTTAAAACCATTCGTGAAGCGGCGAACCATTTTTGCATGATGGATGAATTACAAGATAAAGTGGGGGAGTTGATTGCTGAATTGGTCCATGCGGAAGCTGCTACTGTTACCTCGGGTGCTTTTTCTGCAATGACGCTGGGGTTGGCGGGTATTTTAACAGGGTTGGATTTAAAAAAGGTAGAACAATTACCCCATTTGCAAGGCACGGGCATGAAAACGGAAGTAATATGTCAAAAGTCACATGATGAAAGATACAATCATGCATTTTTAAATACGGGATGTACCATTGTTACTGTTGAAACTTTAGCGGAACTTGAAAATGCCATAAATGATAAAACAGCCATGCTTCATTTTTTAAATATTGCTGCTGATAAAGGAAAGATTAATCATGCGGATTGGCTCGCTGTTGGAAAAAAATATAAGATTCCGGTTTCAATAGATATTGCTGCAGATGTTCCTCCGGTGTCGAATATTTGGAAGTTTAATGACATGGGGTTTGATTTGGTTTTTTTATCTGGTGGTAAAGCAATCAGAGGTCCGCAGAGTGCAGGTTTATTAATGGGGCGAAAAAATATTATTGAAGCAGCGCGTTTAAGTGCACCTCCTCGTGGTTTTAATGTGGGTCGTGCGCATAAGGTAAATAAAGAAGAGATTTTAGGAATGTATGTTGCGTTAAAAAAATACATCAATACAGATCATGACAAAGAATGGCAAAATTGGGAATCAGAAATCGATCATATAAATAATGCAGTTAAAAATATCAAAGGCATTAGTACTAAAATTATTGTTCCAACTTTAGGCAACATCACACCCAACTTAGTAATCACTTGGGATCCATCACATATTAATTTAACTGGCAAGGATTTGCGTGAAACTTTAAGAAACGGGAATCCTTCCATTGAAGCAGGTTTTGCTGGCTTGCCCTTATATCCTAATCAAGCCGGTTCAGAATCCATTGATCCTAAAATTGGGGAAACTTTAAAAGGGGAGAATAAAGTAACCATTACCGTTTGGATGCTTCAACAAGGAGAATATAAGACTGTTGCAAAAAAATTAAAGGAAGCTTTTGACAATGCTTTGATTTAGAAGTAGCTAATTCTTTTTCACCTCTTTTGCAATATGGCTTTATTTTACCTTAATTATAGGAGTAGGCTACCACTATTTTTTCAAAAAAGATTAATAAAATAAGCGTTTAAAAATATTTTAATGGAAATTTATTTTTTAAATTTTCATTAAAATAATATTCCATAAATCTTTTATCCATGCTTGTTCTTTCTCTATTTATTAAATTTTCATTCGTCAAGGAGAAAGTTTTAAACTTTTCATTAATTGACTTTATGATTTCAGAACGAATATTATTTTGAATTTTCATATCCTTTTTCTCTGTACCTAGTATTCTATTTAACTCATTAACAGAGGTAGGTTGATTCATAATACTATTTTCTATGATTTTTCTTAATGTTTGCTTTTCAATAATTTCTAAATTAAATACAAATATTTTAAAATCTATTTTTACTATTTCAGCATTATCTTTTTTAACAACAATCTCTTTATAATTTCTCTTTGATTTTAATAATAAAGTCAATAGAATAATAATTAACAAACCAGCTACAAATAGTGAAATTTGCTGAAGGTCTAAATTTAATTCATTGTTATGTTCTACATAAATCGGAAAGTTTAGTAAAGTCAAATCTTTCTTTTCTATACTAAAACGAAATGTTGAGTCTAAATCATAATCGTATATTAAAAAATCCTTATCATTGTTATAAGTGATACTTCTTTTATGTGTACCTAATATTTGAGTTAATTGAACAATTTTATTTACACTTACTTCGTAAACTGCATTTTTATCAAAATCTAAATAAATAGGTTTATTTAGAACTGTAGAATTTAGCAATAGACCATTCGGGACTCTTAAAATAAGTTTAATGTCAGTTAACACCTTTGCAATTTTATCATTTAGAAAACACTTATTGGTTTCCCATTTTTTCGAGTTTAAATTAAAAATTTGTACTTTAATTTTTTTATCACTATTGGGATCTGTTATATATTCAAGATTTGGCTTTGTTGTTATTAAATACACCTTCCCACTATTGCTGTTGAAGTAATCTATACCAATGACAGCTCTTGAAATAAAGGCTTCTTGTGAAGTTGGTATTACACTCCATTCTTTCATTTGTTCATCAAAAAACCGAATTGAACTGTTATAATGCCAAAAACCATACCCGCCCATTGAAAAAATAGTGTCTTTATAAAAATAGGTAGGTGATCCAAAATTATAGCCTACCCCTATGGTATTATCTAATCTTACCAATGAATCATTTACATATTCATACACTCTATTTGTACCAGTATGGAGTACAAATGTCCTATTACTATATAATACCTCTTGGCCTAAGTAGCTTGATTTTACACTTTCAGGTACAGGAAATAATGAGGTGTTAAGTGATGAAATATTTATATTTTCTACCTTCTTCTCATTTTTAATAGAAAGTAAAAACTTTTCCAAATTAGCTTGTGCTAAAACCCCGTTTACAATATGGAAAATTAAAAAAAGTAATAAAATTAATTTTTTATTCATATAATTTTTATTTCAAATGCAAATATATACCATATTTATTATTTAAACTATAAAATATTACATAACTATATAATAAATAAAATATTGATTTATAATTATTTAAGTTGAAAATTTAGAATTATATCATAAAATAATTTTTGAGCCTTTAAAGTCCTTCTATCAAAGGGTTTTAAGCAGTATGTTTAAATGTAATTCCTGAAAAAATATACAATTTATTAGTCTTATATACTGATTATGAAAAATAAAATAACCTTTCGTTTATTTTTATTGTTTAACATTTTGAATTTAATTTCAATTAATGCTTACACAAAAACAACAAATTCAAATACATATTATTTTGGTAGCCCAAGAACTTTGCCTACTTCAATAGTAGGCTTCTCTGCTTACAACGACTTCGGTGGGCATCGTTATTTTAAATCAACCACGCTAACAACATGGAAACAAGCTGCAAAAATTGCTGATTCTTTAGGTGGTTATTTAGCAATCCCGAATAGTGAAGCGGAACAAACTTTTATTGCTTCCTATGTTGGAACTACTTTTCATTGGCTTGGGTTAACAGATGAAAAAACGGAAGGTACTTGGTTAGATATATTAGGTAATACACTAACCTATTTTAAATGGGATGCAGGACAACCTGATAATTATGGTGATGAAGATTATATTCACACCAAAAATGGTGGCTGGAATGATGCACCTGATAGTTATATTTTAAACTTTGTAATTGAATTTAACGGTGTTGAAACAACAACTTGGACCCAAAAAAGCACTGTAACCAAATCATTTACTTCTAACTGGACGGAAACTTTAGCAGCAACGGACCCAACTAAGCAATATAAATTGGTTGTCAGTGGAACCTGGGGAATAGCAAATGGCATACAACATAGAGATGCTGCTTATGAATCGCCTTCTAATGTTAATATCAATACCTATTTTTTAAATGGAAATATACCTTATGCAAATAGGGCTTGTGCTGATGGAAACAATTGGTATTTTAATGGAGCTTGTCCGCCATTAGTTCCCACCTCGCCTAGTACCTATGCTAGTTCTCATATTTATGAATATATGATTGGTAATGGTCAAGTAGGAGGTTATCCCATTGCATTTACAGATGCTAATCTTGGCGATAATTCTGGATCCTTAACTTATACATTATTTGAGAGTACTTCTACATCAACCAATGTAATAACAGCAACCCCAGGGGAATTATCATTAAATAAAGTAACACCTACTAAATTTTTATTGAATTGGACATCCAATACAACTAATCCAATTAAGATTTACAACATTTATAGATCTACAGATAATGGGCTCAATTACACCATTGTAGGTAAATCAAATACGACAAGTTATATAGATAGTAATTTAAGCGCTAGTATCGCCTATAAATATAAAATTACAGAAATTAATAAACATACAAATAATAATACTTCTTCTGCAGGACTTGTAAATAGTATTCCTTTCGATTTATCAACGAATGATATTTTAAGTACTATAACTGGAACAGTTAGTAACGCAACGCCTAGCACCGATCGTTTTGGCATTAATAATAGTGCTTATTCATTTAATGGAACTACTAGTTATATTCAATATCCAAACACGGTTGCTAATGTGACGCAGACGACTCCATTTAGTTTTTCATTTTGGGCCAAAGGGTCATCAGCAGGGTCAATTATAAGTAAATATTTTAATTTAGATGCAGGTAAAAGTCAATTTCATATAACATTAGGTGCCATTTTTGGAAATGGTACGGGGGGTGCTGGAAATGGGGACGCATTAGCATTTACGCCAGCACTTAATTCTTGGGATCATTACGTAGTTGTTTTAAAAAATGGTACAAACAACTCAAAAGTTTATAGAAATGGCAACACAACGGCTATAAAAATTGGAACATTAAATTTTAATGCGGCCACTTCAACTACTAACTTATTTGTAGGGAGGATGACAGATGGTGGGTCATTAAATCCTTTAAATGGATTAGTTGACGATATCAAAATATATAATCGTGAATTAATAACTACAGATGTTGCTAATTTATACAATAGTGAAAATACCTTAAATACCTTAAGTGAGTCAGGTTTTTCAAATATTGCAACTACTGCGTCTTCCGTAACTTCTAAAAGAGCTTTATATGTAAATAAAGTTACCGGAAGTAATACAAATAGTGGAACGAGTGCTTCTCCTTATGCAACAATACAATATGCGATTAATCAAGCTACAGAAGGGGATACAGTGATCATTTCAGATCATGCCTACACCGAAAATTTAAGTATCACTTCTAATTTATCGAATATAGTTATTGGGTCTAAATTTATACAAGATGGGGATACTGCGCATACAAATGCTGCAATAATTGATGCGGTTAATACAACTTGGGCAAATATTCATATTAGTTCAACCTCGGGCTTAACATTTTTTGGGGTTACTTTAAAAAATGCTAAAGGAAGATTGCTTTCAGCAGCATCGGATACAATTATATTTAAAAATTGTAAAATCTCAAATATTGGATTTAATAGTTCTAGCATAACCACTAATTCAATTATTGCTAAAAATGTATATATAGATAGTACCTCTATTTTTAATAATGTTTTTATAGAAGGTTTAATTACCGCTGATAGTGTTTCGTTGACGAATTCAAAATTTTATAGTAATCAAGGCGGTTTAATTAGAAATAACGGAGGCGGCTTTTCAAATATTGCGGCGTATATTTTTAATAATAGCATCTTTGATAATTCAAGATTGATAGGCGGTGGTAGTTCCATGGGTGATTATTTTATTCACAATGTTGTAAGGCAAATAGTCATCAGAAATAAAATATATAGAAATAATTACATGAACATTTTAGGTGGTTCATATGCTGGATACCAAAAAGTCATCAATAATTTATTTTATAAAAATTCAACTAGTGGTGCTGTCGCGAGAACAGTAAAAGTAAATAGTAGCGATAGTCTTATCATGATTCATAATACTTTTATTGATAATGGTACTGATTTCACAGCACATCCAAATGGCTTTTGGCCTGGATTAATTTATAATAATATTTTTAATGGAAATATTACTTTCTCTGGGCCTTCGGCATCAGGATTTGATTTAATAACATTTAAAATGAAGGGAAATTTATTTAAAACTTTCCCTACATTTCCTCAGGTAGATACAACAGGTTCTTCTGAAAATAGTGTTTTTACTTCCATAGCCTTTAAAGATTCTGTAAATTTAAATTTTACATATGCAGATACTGAGCCTAGGCTAGGAAATGCTGCTGTAATTACTTATCCTGTATATGATGATATCAATGGCAATCCACGACCTAATCCAGTAGGTTCTAAAGCAGAAATTGGAGCTTTTGAGAATCCTAAATCATCGGTAAGCCCTACAAGCCCGGTTTTAAATACCATTCAAACAGATAGTAAAAGAGTAACACTAAATTGGTCTCAAGCAAATATGAGTGGTGTTACCAAATTTAAAATATATAAAGATTCTACCACCATTTCTGGAACTAGTCCAACCAATTTCACCACTGGTTTGGTTGCCTATTATCCTTTTACTGGAAGTACTTTTGACAGTAGTGGTAAAGGAAATACTTTAACATCAACAAATGTATCATTAACAACAGATCGTTTTGGTAGTGTAAACAGTGCTTATAATTTTAGCGGTACCAATAGCTATATGCAGTCGAGTGTTTTAAGCCAAGAAGTTACAAATAGGACCTATTCAGCTTGGGTTAATTTATCAAATCTTTCACAAAGCGCCGGTGGATTAATTGGTTTACAATCAAGTGATGCAGGAATTTTTGATGTTATTGTATATAATGAAAGTAATGAAGGATGGGGCTTTGGAAGTGAATATTATTCTAGAAATAAGTATTCTAATATTAAAGAAACAAGCACTTCCGCATGGGCAATGTTAACTGCAACTTATGAACCAAATTTATTTAAACTTTATAGAAATGGGGTATTAATTGATTCTACTAAGTCGTTTGCAATTACAAGATTCGGTACCACCAGTAAAATAAATATTGGACTTAGGCATAACACTGGATACGATCCATATTTAAATGGTAAAATAGACGATGTTAGATTATATAACAGGGCAATATCTGCAACAGAAGTGGCTAATTTATATAGTTATGAATCAAAAAGTAATAGTGAAAGAACTTCTAGTGGTAATGTCACTATCATTCCTATTGACAGTGTAAATAGTACAATTTTTACTTACACAGATAATGTTTCAGGATTTAAAAAATATTTTTACAGAGTAACTGCTGTAAATGCGAGCGGCGTAGAAAGTGATTTAAGTAATGAACTTTCATCCTTTGTTTATGATACTGTTACCTTAGTATCGCCTACTTCAAAAAGTACCAATTCAATTGTTAAGCCCACTTTTACATGGACAAGTAAAACAAATGCAACTAAATATAGACTTCAAGTTTCTACAGATTCCACTTTTGCAATAGTTTCATATACTGATTCAATAGTAACAACAAATCAATTTGTTAGTACCAAAGCAATGAATAGCGCTTTAAATTATTATTGGAGAGTAAAGGCTGGAGACGCATTGGGTTATAGTGCATGGTCATCTATTTCAAGCTTACAAACGCTATATATTAGCCCGACATTAGATTCCATTAATGTTAAAGACAATGTTATCAATTTAAAATGGAGTCATAGTGATGTATCAGCATATAGCAAGTTTAATATTTATAGAGATACTGCAACTATTATTGGTACTACAGCATCATTGCCTACGGCTATCACTGGCTTTAATCCCTATCAAGACCATAATGGACACCGATATTTCAAGTCGACCACTAATAAAACATTTGCAGAAGCAAGACGTATTGCAGATTCTCTTGGTGGGTATTTAACCATCCCAGATAATAAAGCCGAAAATGATTTTTTAAAATCACTAATAGACAGTGATACTTGGATTGGAGTAACAGACGAAATAACAGAGGGCACTTGGCGTGATATTTTTAATAATACATTAAGTTATACCAACTGGAATACTGGAGAACCCAACAATACTTCTAATAATGAGGACTATGTAAGTTTAATTGGGTTTACAGGGACTACTGTTTTAGGATTATGGAATGATGCTCCAGGCACACAAAATTTTAAATTTATTGTTGAATTTAATGGAACAAATCCTGGTCAAGTTTTAGATCCATCACTTACAACAAATTTAGTTGCACAATATTTATTCAATGGTAATGTATTAGATAGCAGTGGGACAGGAGCTCATGGAACAATCATTGGAGGAGCTGCTTTAACTTCGGATAGATTTGGGGTCGCTAACAAAGCTTATTCCTTTAATGGTATATCCCAATATATTGAATTCCCGAATACGGTAGCCAATGTGACCACTTCTAAGCCATATTCTATATCAGTATGGATTAATCACATATCTGGTCAAAATATTCTAGGTAAGTATCATAATTTAGATGCTGGCTTGACTCAATTCCAGTTAAACACAAGTTCCGTCATAGGCAATGGAACAAATACGCTTCCTTTTGCAAATCCTTCCTTGGGTTGGAATCATTATGTAGTTATATTGCAAAGTGGTACTGGTAATACCAAATTTTATAGGAACGGGGTTTTACTAACTTCAGGAACTGTAACATATAATAATGCCATTACAGTAACAAAATTTGTGGTAGGTCGTATTTCTGATGGGGGTTATTATGATCATTTTAATGGTAAAATTGATGATATTAGAGTGTATGATAAAGTGTTAACTGCTTCAGATGTTTCAAGTTTATATAATTATGAAAATACCAATCCACTATTAAGAGTAAACAGCAACTCTGGCGTTAGGTTAATTGCATCAACTGCAAAAAATATTTTTACTTTATCAGATACGCTTTCGCTTAATAAAAAATACTATTATAGAGTAAGTGCGGCGACTGCTGATGGAAAAGAAAGTGATTTTAGTAATGAACTTTCTGCTACAATAACGCCTGTTACTGAAAAGAAAGAAGTTTGTGTGGGCGCTGACCTAGCTTTAACAACAACTAATTCAACAAGAACATGGACGCAAGTAGGAACTGCTTCAACTAAAGCAATGACTACTGCATGGTCTTCGGTTTTAGCAGCCACAGATCCAAATAAAGAGTATAAAATGGTGGTTAGTGGTACATGGGGTATTGCGAATAGTGTTAGACATCGTGATCCAGCGTATTCAAGTACAAATTCAAGTGTTGCGATTACTGCTTCCAATAGCAATCCGGTTGCGAATAGAGGCTGTGATGCCAATTGGTTATTTGAAGGGTCTTGTCCTCCTCCAGTTCCAAGTTCACCAACAAGCTACTCATCCACTAATACGTATGAATATTTAATTGGAAAAGGAAAGACGAGTGGTTATCGTATTGCATTTGACGATGGCGCTTATGGGGATAATACAGGATCTTTAACTTTTACATTATATGAAAGTTCTACAAGTGCAACCAATACTAAAATAAGTACCTTAACAAAAGTAATGACTGCGGGTTGGTCAGAAACTTTAGCTGCAAGTAATCCAGACAAAACTTACAAAATGATTGTAAGTGGTACCTGGGGTGTAGCGAATAGTGTTAGACATCGTGATCCAGCGTATTCAAGTACAAATTCAAGTGTTGCGATTACTGCTTCCAATAGCAATCCAGTCGCGAATAGAGGCTGTGATGGTAACTGGTTATTTGAAGGCTCATGTCCGCCTCCAGTTCCTAGTTCACCCACTGGATATTCAAGTACGAACACTTATGAATATCTAATTGGAAGAGGAAAATCTGGTGGTTATAGAATTGCATTTAGTGATGGTGGATATGGAGATAATACAGGTTCATTAACCTTTGATTTATATGAAATTATTGATGGTACTTGGAAATCTGATGATCCTACGATAGCAACAGTAAGTAGTGTTGGAGTAGTTACAGGTGTAAAGGCAGGTTCCACAAATGTAACCTATACCATGACGAATGGATCTACGGTTTCAGTAGATAAAAAAAATATAGTTGTAAATGCATTGCCAACGAAACCAACGATCGTAAATGATGAAACAAAAACCAAATTTTGTGTAGGAACTGCAGCCACTATATCTGCAACTGCTACAACAGGCAATATATTAAATTGGTATACAACAACAACTGGGGGTACTGCCACTTCAACTACCCCAACTATTCGAACTTCTAATGCTGATACCATTAAATATTATGTGAGTCAAACAAATACAACTACTAGTTGTCAAGGCCCAAGAGATACCATTAAAATATTTATAAATCCTAACCCACCTTTACCAATTGTATCAAATGCTGATTGGTCTTTAATAGGCACTTCTACAAAAGCAATGACTGCGGGTTGGTCAGAAACTTTAGCAGCAACTGATCCTACTAAAGAGTATAAAATGGTGGTGAGTGGTACCTGGGGGATTGCGAATAGTGTAAGACATCGTGATCCAGCTTATTCAAGTACTAATTCAAGTGTTGCGATTACTGCTTCCAACAGCAATCCCGTTGCGAATAGAGGCTGTGATGGTAACTGGCTATTTGAAGGTTCTTGTCCTCCTCCAGTTCCTAGTTCTCCTAGTGGGTATTCAAGTACAAACACGTATGAATATCTAATTGGAAAAGGTAAAGCTGGCGGTTATCGTATTGCATTTGAAGATGGTTCTTATGGTGACAATACAGGCGCATTAATATTTACATTATACCAAAAAGATAGCAAGAGTATCAATTTATATAAGGGATCGGTAGCAAATGCATTAACAGCAAATGCGCTCACAGGCAATACACTTAAATGGTATTCAAGTTTATCAGGGGGTGTAGGAGCTGAGGTTTCACCAATGCCAAGCACATCAGTTGTTGATACAGTTCGTTATTATGTGAGTCAAGTGAATACGGCTTCAAAATGTGAGAGTGATAGAAGTAATATTACAGTAATTATTAATCCAATTCCTAGCCAACCAATAGTTTCATTACCTGCGTCAAATACATTTAAAGAAGTGCTACAACCTAAATTTATTTGGTCGAAAATTTTAAACAATAATAATTATAAATTACAAGTATCCACTGATTCTACATTTGTTAGCATCAATATAATTGATACAGTCATTGCTGACACCCAATATGTTTATAATAGTAGCTTGTTAAAAAATACAAATTATTATTGGAGAGTTCAAATTGCAGATGACAATAGCTTTGTTACTTGGTTAAATAAATCAAAATTCCAAACTATCGTAAATAATCCAACAGCGGATTCTGTAAAAGCTAATGGAAACATAGTCGCATTAAATTGGTCTTTACTAGATACTACAAATATTAAGCAGTTTAATATTTATCGAGACCTAGTTCCAATTGCAAACGCTATCACACTTGATTCTGCTTTAACAAAAGGACTTACTGCCTATTATACTTTCAATGGTAATGTATTAGATAGCAGTGGGACAGGAGCTCATGGAACAATCATTGGAGGAGCTGCTTTAACTACGGATAGATTTGGGGTCGCTAACAAAGCCTATTCCTTTAATGGTTCTTCCCAATATATTGAATTCCCGAATACGGTAGCCAATGTGACTACTTCTAAGCCATATTCTATATCAGTATGGATTAATCAAACATCTGGTACAAATATTCTAGGTAAGTATCATAATTTAGATGCTGGCTTGACTCAATTCCAGTTAAACACAAATTCCGTCATAGGCAATGGAACAAATACGCTTCCTTTTGCAAATCCTTCCACGGGTTGGAATCATTATGTAGTTATATTGCAAAGTGGTACTGGTAATACCAAATTTTATAGGAACGGGGTTTTACTAACTTCAGGAACTGTAACATATAATAATGCCATTACAGTAACAAAATTTGTGGTAGGTCGTATTTCTGATGGGGGTTATTATGATTATTTTAATGGTAAAATTGATGATATTAGAGTGTATGATAAAGTGTTAACTGCTTCAGATGTTACTAATTTATATAATTTTGAAATTAAAAGTCCCGAACTTAGAACGACATCAAATGTAAATGTTCCAAAATTAGTGGCAACATCCAATGCCAGTGTTTTCAGTATAATTGACACAGTACCTTCCTTTACTAAATATTATTATAGCGCTTCAGCTATAAATAATGACGGCATTGAGAGTGAGTATAGTAATGAGCTTTCAATTAATACTTTAAAGGCGACCAATTTATTGACACCCACTAATAATCAATTTAATGTAAATCAAAAAACGAGTATGACATGGGAAGCGGTTACCAATGCTTCTACATATCAATTACAAATATCAACAGACTCTACTTTTGCAAAAGTAACAGATAAGGACACAATCACAACAACCGCCTCTTATACTAATTTTTTAAATTATAATACAAATACTTTTTATTATTGGAGAGTTAAAGCTTTTGGCACAAACAATAACAGTTTTTGGTCTGGGACCAACAAGTTTTTAACTAACCTTCCTATTCCTAATTTCACAAATATTAAGGGGGGTAATAAGGTAGATACTTTAGTGTGGACTTATGGAGATACAACTAATATTAAAAGTTTCAAAATTTATCGAGGCTTAACGACAAATCCTACTGTTTTAATTGATTCCGTATCAGGATCAAAGACTAGCTATATTGATAAATCAAACCTTTTACTTAACACCACATATCATTATAGAATTAAAGCCGTAAGTAAAGATAATGTTGAAAGTGAATTTAGTATTTCTAGAAGTATTATATTAGTAAATAAATTGCCGAAAGCGGTAAGCTTAATTTCTAAAACGATTAAAGATGCCGGAGAATTTAATTTTATCAAAGTAACTATTGATGGTTACACGGGCAGTAATGATACAGATGGAAAAATTTCAAATTACACCTGGTTTGTTAATGATAGCGTAGTAAATCAAAAAGATTCTATTTTAACTTATTTATTTAAACAAGGTTCAAATGTATTAAAACTTATTGTAACAGACAATGACGGCGGCAAGGATTCGAGTTCTGCTAATGTTAATATAACTGCATTCATTAATAAGTTCAAAGGCGGTTTCTTAGCTGGTATTGCTGCTGTTTCTCCTAACTTAATTTATACTGCCGATTCAACATTTGATCCTTCCACTGGTGCATCTGTTTATTTATTAGATAGAATGGGTAAGACAGTTTATCCTTTAGTGGTAAGCTCTAAAGTATTTACAACACCTTCTGTTGCATCAGATTCATCTGTATTCATAACTAATGGAAGTAACTTAAATGGGTTTAATAAATCTGGCGCACCTTTGTGGTCAACTATACCTTTAGGAGGAAATTCATTTGTTACACCAACTATTGATTCCGTTTTACAAAGAATTTATGTTGGCGTTTCCAATAAAAACTTCTTTGCGATTGATTATAAAACTGGGAAAATTGCTTGGAATTTAATGACTGATGCTCCAATCAATACATCAGCAGTTATTACTGGTGATAGGAGGCTTGTATTTACTAGTCAATTAGGTACTTTATATGGATTTGATATTTTTAATGGCGATGTGCAAGTAAATCCAAAATGGAAAATTTCTTTTGGAGATGTTATCACTAAATCTCCAGCAATTGATGCAAGTAACTTTATTTATATAGGAACTGATGCAGGCAGATTCATTAAATTAAAATTAAATGATGATGGGACGGTTACTATTAAATGGAATGTTAATTTAGGTACGGCTATTTTAAGCTCGCCAGTAATTGATGCAGATGGTTATGTATATGTTGGACTAGCTGGTGGTGATTTTTGTAAAGTAGATCCAATAAATGGCAATAAAATATGGTCTTACAATACAACTGCTGATGTTTATGCTGCACCATTTATTAATACATTTGGAACGATATACATTGCGAATAAAAAAGGTCTTGTAACTGCCCTTAACTCTAATAAGAGGGTATTGTGGAAGTATCAAACTGATGATGCAGTCACTTCTAATATTTTGTATACAAAAGGGATGTTGTATTTTGGATCTGAATCTGGAAGTTATACTGCAATTTATGATGATCCCAATTCAGTAGCTGTTAATAATACTGTAACAGGCGCAATAGCAAATGGTAATCAAAATGCTAATCCAACTTCAACAGGCTCAGTAAGTGGTATAATTGAAAGAGAACCAATTTGGGGAACCTTCCAAGGGAACTATAGAAGAACTGGAAGTAAGCCTATTGATTGTCCTACAAAGCCATTAGTCGTTTCTTCTACTGGAATGTTTGCTTTCTGTCAAGGAAGTTCGTTAAAATTAAGCTTTACTGATACTGTTGCCAGTTTTGCTTGGCGACTAGACCCCTCAACTATTATTAGTAATACAGATAAAACAATTACAGCATCTAAAGCTGGCAATTATAAATTATCTGTAACAAATATTTTTGGTTGTGTAACTAATTCTGATAGTTATGTTGTTAATGAAATCCCATTACCAGCTGCACCAGTTGTTAACAGAAATGCGAATAATTTTTTAACATCAAATTATACTACTGGAAATAAATGGTATAAAGATGGAGTTGAAATTTCAGACACAACACAAAATTTCAAACCAACAGTTGTAGGTAGTTACACTGTTAAAACCACTCAAAATACTTGTTTAAGTACGTCAAGCAGCCCTTATTATTATTTTATAACAGATGTAATTAATCTAAGTAACAATCAGTTTATTAAAATCAACCCGAATCCATTTGTAACTAATATAACACTTAGTTTTCTAATAAATGGACGCAGTACTTTAAATGCTGCTGTTTATGAATTTACAACTTCTAATAAGGTTTGGTCAAAACAAAATATTACTACTAATTCAAATTTAGGATTAAGTAATTTGTCAGCTGGTACTTATATTATTAGAGTTTATTCAGATGACTTTAAAATCAATTCGGTATTTAAAATAATTAAATTATAGATCATGTTGAGACCATATAAAATTATCTTCTTTTTACTCCTATTGTCCAGTAATCTTCATGCACAATATGGAATAACAGTTACTTTAAAACCAGCAACTGTTGGACCAACCGCCGCAACCGTAAATGGAAGTGTTTCTGGTTTAATTTCCTATGCAACAAAATTTGATGTATTGTATGGAGAAAGTGCTACAAGCTTAACAAAGACTAAAAGTAGTGGAGTAAGTTTTGGCCCAGGCGTTATATTATTAAACGGATTTACGATTGGTACAACTTTAGATAGTCTAAAGCAACAAACTAAATATTATTATAAATATGTTACCAATGATTCCTATCAGGGGATAACAAATAAATCCACGGCTATTGACTCATTTATAACCACAAAAGAGCCATTTAAAGTAAATCTTTTAAATTCACAATTCAATGATACACTAGCTGTAGCTAGTTTTATATCAAAGCTTACTACCAACGATACTGGAATTCCAAAAAACAGCCTTACTGTTGATGCTAGTACAGGGAATAAATATTTTACTGTAAAAAACGACTCTTTATTTACAGCTGTAAAGTTTGATACTTTAAAATCAGCTACCTATACTATTAAAATATATTCTCTATTCTCTGATAATTCAAATGCAACAAGTACATTTACGATTTCAGTTTTAGATAAAACGCCTCCTTTGATAACAACAAAAATTGACACCTTGAATGTAATTCTGGGCGTTAGTTTATCTGCAAATGTTACTCCAACAGATTTTAATAAATCAACAATAGACAATAGGTCAAATGTTGATTTGTCATTATCTAAATCTAATTTTGATTGCGCTAATATAGGCCTTAATAAAATAGAATTTATTGCTAAAGACGAGTCACTTAATACATCAATAAAGTTTGTCTATGTTAATATAAAAGACACTATTAAACCAACTTTATATGTTTTAAAGGAAAAAACAATATACATCGACTCTCTTGGGAAGTCTCTCATCTCTAGTAATGATTTAGAAACAACATCCTTAATCCCGGACTCTTTATATACAAAAAATATATCTGCTAGATTTTTATTAGAACCCGGAAATGTTAAGAATACGGTAGATACTTCTAAAGTATTGATTAATTCGGGAGCAACTTATACAACAGATAGGTTTGGTGCTAATCTTAATGCCATGAACTTTAACGGTACTAATCAATTTGCTAATTTAGGTACAGATGCTGTAAAAGTAACTGTAGCTAATCCCTATACTATTTCTCTTTGGGCAAAAGCAGCGTATACTCCCACTTCTCTTTCAAATTTTGGTACATTTATGGACTATAATGGTCATAGATATTTCAAATCAAATGCTACCGTGACATGGAAGCAAGCTAAAGCAATTTCTGATTCTTTAAAAGGATATTTAGCAATACCCAATACTGCAGCTGAAAATACATTTCTAAGAACACTCACTGGCGGCAGTTTAACTTGGATGGGAGTTACTGATGAGGTTACTGAAGGGAAATATCGCACAGTTCAAGGAGATAGTGTTACTTATTTTAACTGGAAAGCTGGGCAGCCAGATAATTTTAATGATGAAGATTATATTCATTTAGATGCGAATGGTCAATGGAATGATGGACCCAATTCTTATTTATTAAATTTTATTATTGAATTTGATATTAACTCTGGTGTTTTTTTAAGTAAATATCAAAACTTAGATGCCGGGAATAGCAACTTTTTCTTAACACCCTCATCGGTGTCTGGTAATGGTACAAATTCATTAACTTTTACTGCGCCTGATTCAACATGGAATCATTTTGTCTATGTATTAAGTAGCGGCGCTAATAATACAAAAATATATATTAATGGAACATTAGTTAAAACAGGTACCGTTAATTATAATAGTGTTCATAGCACATCAACTCCTGTATTTCTTGGTAGAGTTTCTGGCTCGCCTTCTAATTTTTATACTGGTTCCTTAGATGATCTTAGAGTATATAATAAAATATTAAGTGACACACAAATTATTGATTTATATAATTATGAAAAATTGAGTCCAGCCAATAGAATTAATCAAACAGGTGATAATTGTAGTATAGCACAAAAAATAATATCTCAAAGCACATTTAGTTGTACCGATTTGGGTACGAAAAAAATTATCTATACTGTGGTAGATAAAAGTGGAAATAAAGTAGATTCTTCGATTAATATTCTAGTTAAAGACACGACAAAGCCTAATATTAAAATTAAAAATGCAACAATAAGGATTGATAATAGTGCACCACTTAAATTGGCCTACACAGATTTTGACGATGGAAGTACTGACAATTGTTCTATTGACACAAGACTCTTATCCAAAACCGATTTTACTTTAAAAGATACGGGCCAAAACACCTTTACATATACTGTCACAGACAAATCTGGTAACTCAAAAAGTACAAATGCAACAATAACATTAGCTTGTAAAGATCCAGTAGCACCATCAAACCAAACAATAGAATTATGTCAGTCTTCTACGGTTAAACCTTTAGAGGCTAGTTTACCAACTGGTTCTACAGGATCGTTGCAATGGTATACAACAATGTCTGGGGGTACAGCCAATTCAAATAGCCCATCTCCTAGTACAACTGCTGTAGCAGCAACTGAATATTATATTGCTCATTTATTGAATGGTTGTGAAAGCACAAAGAGAGCAAAGGTTTCTGTCATTGTAAAACCTTTACCTGTAAAGGCAACTTTATCAAGGGACACAACTGGTTTTTTAAATTCATCCAATAAATCTTTAAATGTATGGTTGAAAGATGGTGTTGTATTATCTGATACATTACAAAAATTTAAACCTCTTTCACAAGGTTCTTATCAGGTAAGAAACACACTGAATGGATGTTCTATCATTTCTGATCCTTATTATTTTTTCATAACCGATGTAATCAATTTAAGTGCATCCGAATTTATAAAACTCTCTCCTAATCCCTATGTAAATAAAGTTGTTTTTGAATTTAAAATAAACGGATACGATAAGTTAAATTTAGATGTTTATGATTTTACCACAGGAAGTAAATTAACATCTAAACAAGGTCTTTATTCAGGAACTCCAATATTTTTAGGTCAATTATCTGGAGGAGTTTATATAGTAAAAGCCTATTCTAATGATAATAAAGTAGCTTATCAATTTAAAATGATTAAATTATAAACTATATAATAAATTTGAAAATTTAAATATATTTTTTACCATGCATTAAAAATTAAAATAAGCAATGACGATATGATAACAACAGCTATCATTCCTCCTTTTGTTATTGTGGAATTAGAAATATTTTTTTAAATTGTAAAATAGAATTATTACAAATATTTGTTGCTAAAATTTAGAATATTTTGGGGGAAATATCTAATTATGTTTTGGCAGCATTTCTTAACCTACTCTATTTTGAGTAGGTTTTTTGTATTTGCCCATTATATCAAAACATTTTTTTAGTGTATGTTCCTTTTATAATATTAATTTGGCATTAATTTTTTAAAATTTTCAATAAATCACTAAAATTATCAGCATTCTTATATTTTAAAAACGTAGATTTAAACAGTAGAATAAAATAGCAGATTTAATTCTTATATTCAATGTATATATTATTTTTTAAAAAAATATTCAATCTCAGGGCTGCTATCATAACATTAGTGGTATTTCTCTACTTGCCTGTAATAGGACAAAAAAGTGTCAATTATTTTACTAACGAAAAAAAGTATTTTCTAAAAGGAACTTTTCAAAAATACCATGCTGCTTTAGGAAGTGGCGATGGCGTATTATTAAAAATTGAATTACCAGCTCAAATATTTAAAAAAAAATATACAGTCGATTCTTTTTTTATTGAAAAAAAATACTTTCCAATCACTATCATCGAAATAAATTATAAAAAAATTGCTGAGATTAATATTTTCCAAAGTAAAAACCCAATTTCTTCAGACATGGAAGAAGTAATAAGTCCCAATTATTTTGAAAATTTATCTTTTGAACAAATAAAATCAAATTTCATCATTTCTAAGAATGGCGTAAAGTGCAATTTACAAATAAGTGGCTATTCGGAAATTGTCAATCTAAACAAATATTAATCAAATTTATATGAAACCTAATTTTAAAAAACCATTATTTTATATTTTAATAATATTATTGATTATTATATTTAAAATTAGTAATACAAAATTTGAAAAAAATACCATAGCCCTTCAAAAGGAAAATACTAAACATGAATTTGTGGTAAATCCACCAAATGAGAAATTTAAAAAACGATTAAATCCAAAAATAAATAAAGAAAAAATCAGCGATCTTAATTTATTAAAAAGTAAAAAAGCACTTGTATCAGAAGAAAATAAAACAGAATTAGTACAAAGAGAAGAGGAAAGTAGAGTAGCGGAAAAAAAAGAAGAGGAAACAGAATCGGAAAAAAAAGAAGGTCCAGATAAAGCTTTTGAGCAAGACTTTTACAGAACAATGAATCTTAAAATTAATAGACCAACTCCAGAATTACTACCTGATATTATAAAAGAAAATTACTTACAATTACAGTCTAATATAAAACCATTCGCCATTCCTGGATCATCGTCGACTGCTCCTTGGGTTGAATTAGGTCCCAATAATGTTGGCGGCAGAACAAGAACTATCACTTGGGATCCCAATGATCCCACCGGTAAAAAAGTATGGGCAGGGGGAGTAAGCGGTGGTTTATGGTATAATAATGATATTACTAGTAATAGTTCCTCATGGAATAAAGTGGATGATTTTTGGCAAACCTTATCTATTAATAAAATTGTCTTTGATACTTTAGATAAGAAGATTGCTTATGTGACCACTGGGGAAGGCTTTGGAGCGGCCGCTTCCATTGGTGCAGGTATTTGGAAAACTACGAATGGCGGTACTAGTTGGACGCAACTTAGTGCAACAACTAATTTTCTGTATTCAAATGATATTGTTATTAGAAAAGAAAATGATAAAAGTGTAATTTATGCCGCCATTGATGCTAATTACTATATGGGGAAATGGACAAGTACCGCAAATGTTGGCTTATATCGATCTACTGATAATGGAGCAACTTGGACGCAAACTTTACCAATTATTGATTCCGCAAATACAAATAAAGTACCTTTTGTTGCTGCTTCTATTCAAATAAGCAAAAACAATACCATTTGGATTGGGACAAAAGCTAGTCCAAATTCAAATACAAATAGAGGCGGTGGTCATATATTAAAATCAGAAAATGGCACGGACTGGAAGGTGATGAAACAATTTAATGTAACCAATGGTAGAGGAAGAGTGACTATCGCGGTGGCGCCATCCAATGAAAAAATTATCTATGCATATGTTGAAAATGACGGCAAGTTAGAAAATTTATACAGATCAGATGATGAAGGCCTAACCTGGAGCACCTTGTCAAAACCTAAAGATGCTGATAATGGAATTCCTGCATCTGATTTTACCAGAGGTCAAGCTTGGTATAATCAATCATTAGCAGTAGATCCAAATAATCCAAATATTGCTATTGTTGGTGGGATAGATTTGTTTAAAACTATAGATGGTGGATCCACTTGGAAACAAATTGGTAAATGGTCTAATAACAACAACCTTAGTCTTTTGAAGTGTTCCTATGTGCATGCTGATCAACATGTGGTAACCTATAAACCAGGTTCATCTAATACAGTATTATTTGGTAATGATGGTGGTGTATTTTATACAACCAATGTTCTTGGTGCAGATACCCTTAATGTGATAAATAGTAGAAATAATGGGTATAACGTCACTCAATTTTATGCAGGCGCTATTCATCCATATATAGGAAAAAACTTTTTTTTGGCTGGTGCACAGGATAATGGCACACAAAAGTTTTTAAACCCTACTTTTTCTGCTACTTCATCTGTATATGGGGGTGATGGCGCATTTTGTTTTATTGATCAAACAAATCCAAAATATCAAATAGCGTCCTATGTAGGTAATTCATATTATTTATCAACCGATACAGGGGTTTCATTTAATAGAACATTAATAAGTAAAACTGACCTAGGTTCATTTATTAATCCAGCTACTTATGATAATATTCTACATATTTTATATTCAAATTCTTCCAGTGATTATTTGGTCAGGGTTAAAAATATAACAGGAACACCAAAACTAGAAAATGTTTCAGTACCAAATTTAACAAATGCAGTTACAGCATTAAAGGTTTCTCCTTATAATCACATGTCAACCACTTTATTTCTTGGTACCAATAATGGTAAATTGTTAAAAGTCATTAATGCAGATAGTATTCCTAGCAGCACATTAATTGGCGGCGCTAGTTTTCCTGGCGGAAGTATTTCCAGTATTGAAATTGGCTCAAGTGAGAATGAACTTTTAGTCACCTTTTTTAATTATGGCTCAAAAAAAATATGGTATACTTCAGATGGTGGAAAAAATTGGGTTGATAAAATGGGAAATTTTCCAGATATGCCGGTGAGGTGGGCATTATTTAACCCAAATAAAATTCCAAGTCAGGTTATACTAGCTACCGAGCTTGGCGTATATTCATCTAGCAACTTTGAAACTGCAAGTCCAAGTTGGACGCAATCAAATAATGGTTTTGCAAATGTACGAACCGATATGATGCAATTAAGAAGTTCTGATTATGCAGTTATTGCCGCTACCCATGGTAGAGGTTTATTTTATAATAGCGCATTCTCGGAGGCTAAGCCACCAGTAATAAACTCATTTACACCAAAAATTGGTGTTAATGGTACAAAGATTACCATCAAGGGGACTAATTTTTTAAATGCTTCTGAAGTCCGTTTTGGAGGATTGCCTGCACTTTCATTTAAAGTAGAAGCGGATACGCTGATCACTGCGGTAGTAAGTATTGCTTACCCTGGTTTTGTGAATGTTAAAACTACTGGCGGAATAGCAGCTTTATCAGGATTTTCAACTAGCACTCCTAAACTAAGTTCATTTTTACCAAAAACTGGTGGGAATGGTATTCCAATTACAATAAGTGGAACCAACTTGTCAGAAATTACTAAAGTAGTGATTGGTGGAAGAACTGTAAAAGATTTTACTATTGAAAGTAGTACAACAATAACTACCATCATACCAGACTCGACAATAAATGGGAAAGTGGTTATATCGAATGAATTTTATGCAGATTCATTACCCGGGTTTACCACCTGTGCAACACCCACATTATCTAAAGTGAATGATACTTCATTTTGTGATGGGAATTCATTACAAATTAGTTCATCATCATCAAGTCAGTATCAATGGTTGAATAATGGCACAAATATAACGAATGAAATTAGCCAATCTTTTAAAATAGTTGCTACAGGAAATTATCAAGTTAAAACAACAAATAATAGCTGTTCTGCATTTTCAAATCCGCTCAAGGTAACGGTCAACGCTTTACCTGCTGCTCCAAAAGCAAGAGATACATTTTATTGTAACAATATAAAAGTAGATACCCTAAAAGCTAATTTTAGTTTTGGCCATAGTTTATTGTGGTATGGATCTGACACCACTGCGGCGGCTAATAACTTCGGACCCATTCCTAATACTTCAACATTAGGCAACCTATTTTACCATGTTAGTCAAGTGAATAATACAACTAAATGTGAAAGTCCTAAATTAAAAATCAGTATTGTTATAAATCCAATTCCAGCTAGTCCAATAGTCAGGGATAGCGCCTATTGTCAAAATAATGCTAATGCAAAATTATCAGCCACGAATATCTCAGGACATGCTTTACTTTGGTATGGGATTAATGCAACCGGTGGAAATGCATCCTCAACTACATCGCTAGTAGCTACTTCAGATACAACTGCAAAGAATTATTATGTGAGTCAAATTAATATTGCTACAGGTTGCGAAAGTAGTAGAGCTAAAATAAATACTACAATTACGCCAGCACCAGTAATACCCACTATAAAGGATACTGCATACTGTAATAATAGCGCTACAGATACTTTAAAGGCCATTGCTGTAAATGGGCACATATTAAATTGGTATGATTTAGCTACAGGCGGCGCTGTTCTTAAGAGCACCCCTAAACCCAATTCTTTAATTGTAGGCAATCAAAATTATTATGTAAGTCAAACTTCAAATATTACCAATTGTGAAAGTTTAAGAGGAAAAATTATGGTAACTATAAATGCCTTACCAAATTTACCAATAGTTAGAGACACATTTTATTGTCAAAATGTAAGCATTACAGACTCATTCAAGGTAGTTTATTCGAGCGGACATAATTTACTTTGGTATGGAATTGATTCTGTTGGAGGAGTTGCTAACCCGCTTACACCAAAACCAAGCACAGCTAATGTAGGATTTCAAAAATTTTATGTGAGTCAGAAAAATGCGACCACAGGATGTGAGGGAAGTAGATCAAAAATTAATGTAGAAGTTAGACCTAATCCTGCGACACCTTCAATTTCTAGAGATACGGCTAATAATTTAGTTTCAAGTATTTCTTTAAAGAGCATATGGTATAAAGATGGTGCTGCATTAAATGATTCAACTCAAAAATTCAAACCTAATTTAGCCGGCTCCTATACAGTAAAATCAACCGCACTTGGATGTAATAGCGCATCAAGTGCTCCTTATTATTATTTAGTAACAGACATTATTAAACTTAGTGCTGATGAGTTTATTAAATTAGCACCTAATCCATTTTATAATCAAATTAATTTCGATTTTATTATCAAAGGCTATCAAAAACTAAATATCGAAATTTTTGATATGTCTACAGGAGGCAGGGTGGACTTTAAAATAAATGTAACAGCTGGAACACCATTGCAACTATCTCAATTAGCAAGAGGAACTTATATTTTTAGAGTTAGTTCATCAGATAGCAAAATTTTGCAACAATTTAAAGTGGTTAAGATGTAGTGCTTTTTTAATTCAAGTTTGGCAGTTCTTGGCGCCCTTTGAAAATCAATTGTGGTCTCGCCAAGACTGCCAGCCTTCGCTTCGCTCGGCTGTCTTCTTCCCGTATTGAACTTACCCAAACCCTTTCAAACAATCCCGATGCTCGGGACTGTTTGTCTTCTTCATCTCTCATCAACTTACGAAAGCAAGCTTTCGACGTTGTCTCAAAATGAAGAAGCCCCAACACTTCGTGTTGAGGCTTTGTGGTCTCGCCAAGATTGGTACAACTTGGCGCCCTTTGAAAATCAATTGTGGTCTCGCCAAGAATCGAACTTGGATCTAGTGTTTAGGAAACACCTATTCTATCCATTGAACTACGGGACCATCGGCCATCTAGTAGCCGAGGAGGGCAAAAATAACTATTCTTTTTTAAGCTTCCATACTTTAATGGCTTAGATAAATTTATATGGAAACCCCCTGCAATTTGAGGTTCCTTAAGCCATAATTTGGTATCTTCACCGCTCAAACTGACATCATTATGGGTTTTTATAATATCATTATTAAGTACCGTTTTTGGTTAAGCCTTGTTGCCATTTTTGGTGGTTTGGCCCTTGAACTTACTGGAGTTGCAGGTTTTTGGCCTGTATTTCCACTCTATTTCCTTGGATTAATTGGAATTTTAAGCCATTTTTTCATTGGCCCGCTTCGTTTAGTGCAAGCGCCCATGGAAGCAGGTGATATGGACGAAGTGGAAAGAATTTTAGCGACCATCTGGTGGCCTCAACTTTTATATAAGCCTGTTCGTAGCACATATTATACCATCAAGGGTAATATTGCTATGGTGAAGCAGGATTTTGATTCAGCAGAAAAGCATTTAAAACACAGCAATGATTTAGGATCTGCAATGCCTGAAGCGGAAGGTGCAAATAAGTTACAATTAGGGATGATGGCGATGCAAAAAGGAGATACCAAGCAAGGGGAATCATATATCCGTGCTGCTATTCGTGCTGGTATTCCAGATAAAGAAAGCGAAGCGGTTGCTTTTTTAAGCATGTGTCAAATTTTTATGAATAAGCGCGAGTTTCGTGCAGCTAAAGATTATTTCCGCAAAGCAAAAGCTTGCAAACCCACTACCAAACAAGTGATTGATCAAATAAAGGAAATCGAGAAATACATTTCTCGCATGCCTGGGTAGTATGCCCCACCTTATTTGCAATTAAGATTTTAATTACTATATTTTATATCATAACCCACTCCAATCCGAGTGGGTTTTTTGTTGCAAACTACTTACGTATAAATACGCTAAAAATGTTTTTGGCTCAACAGTACCTTCAACTTGTATTTTAAATAATAAACCTATAAGTTGATTTTATGAATTTTATTCCTATCTTTACTGAGCCAAATGATTGTAATTTATGGTCAACCTGTTATCCTGAAGATGAAATTGACGGAGAGCTAAAGGATATATATTCGATCTTAATGGATGAACGTTGGTCTGATAATAAATATCTTTTTGACTTTATAAAACAAAACGAAGAAGCATTCAGTGACAATTATTGGAATGGAGTAAGTATAACAGAAGTTATTGATAATATTCACTTAGAGATTGCTGCATTTGACAAGGAGCTTTATAATGCAGATCGTAACAAATTGACAAATGATAACAGGAGTATTGATAAAATCTTTCTTAAGCTTCATGACAACATATACTCTTTAAATACATTTAATGAAAGTTATAGAAAAGCAAAACCTAATATCAGAAGGGCTATTATTAGATTTTATGGAATTGAATTAGAAGATAAAACTTTAATAATTACCGGAGGGACTTTAAAATTTAAGCAAAAAATGATTGGTAAACATTTTGATATAGAATTTAAAAATTTAAATCGCGTCCAGGCTTTTCTAAACAAAGTAGGTATCGTAGATAGAACTGGACTAATTGAATAAAATACAATTATGAAAAAACGAAGTAACTATTTGCAAAACGCAAAATTTAGAATTGAAAATAAGAAATGGCTTAATTATTCCAGTCAAATTGCACTTAGAATTATAGCAGCGATGGAAGAAAGTGAGCACTTGACTCAGAAGGCTTTGGCTGAAAGTATTGGTGTAAGCCCCCAATACATTAATAAAGTATTAAACGGTCAGGAGAACCTTTCTTTACAGACCATTGCAAAATTGTCGGATGCTTTAAATATAGAGCTCATTTCGTTTCCCAAATTTTTATTTGATGAGCCTATCAATAACGTATTAAAGAAAAAATCAAGCAAAAGTCAATTAATGAAAATGGAAAAGTAGGGGATACTTGTAATAATACTGTAAATTTTTATTAACCCACTCCAATCCGAGTGGGTTTTTTGTTGCCTAGCCTTGATTAATATATTAATAGGTACAATTATACCTTTCACGAAGGGGATTAATACATTCTTATCGCATTTATAAATAATTGTTATTGTGGGCTCATTAAAAATAACATTTATGAAAAAATTAAAATGGGGGTCACTTTTGGGGTTAGCATTATTAATAATTATAGTGGTATCTACTAATCAGGGCTGCAATAAAGGCGAGGTAGCCCCTAATCCTGAAACTTATATTTTAGATTTAACTAAACTAGGAAAGGATTCAGTTTTTAAATTGTTTTTGAATGATTTGCTTTTATATAATCTTTATTTGTCTAATAGACAATCTGATAATGTGTTAAGTAAATCAGAATTCGAATTTCATTTCAGTAAAGCAGTCAGAGAAAATAGTCTATTATCCAAGAAGGTAATCTCCAATGCCATGGGTTTTACCGATATAGATTTTTTCTGGGAATTAAATAGTAAATTGAATAATCAAATAGCATTTTTAAACAGAAAGTATAATCTTAAAAAAATAACAAATGATCAAATGCGATCATTTTTAAAAGCGGAGGCATCAATTGCTTTTATATCTGACAAAAAAATTAGTAATGCCATTCGTATTTCAATGATGGATGATGGCGGAAATGAATGTTTGGAAAAATATAATAATTGTCAAATGAATGCAACCGCAATTTATGCAGTAGAATTAGTAGGTTGTGTTGCTGTTGCAGGACCACTTGGCTGGAGTCCTATTGGACCCATCATTTATTTAGCTTGTATAGGTACTTCAACCTATCAATTGTATACTAGCGATAGAATTTGTAAAACCGATTTTAAATATTGTAAGTAAAAAACTTTTATATGAAAGAAAATGATATAAATAAACAAAAACAAGTAAAAATAGTTATCTCCGTATTAATTGGGTTGGTATTTTTATCAATAAACTTTATTCAACAAATAACTTTTTTTAAGGAGCATCCGTATTATTTTATTGGAATGTATTTAATTCTATTTCTAATATTAGTAATCATTGCAAATATTTATAAAATATTTGAGTGGAAGCCATTTCTTGTATATTTATTAATTGGCATTATTTTAATAACAATACGTTTATATATGATTTATAGCTCAAATTAATCTTATGCACATTAGAATATTTTCGAAGGTATAAATACTTCTTTGTTTCATGGTAGTCAATGCTTAAATTGTAATTAGAAACAAATTATTGATTATGAAGCAGGTAAATAAATCTTTTGATACAGTAAAAGTTTTTAGAGATATAAAAAATAAATTATCTAAAAAATTGATTGTAATGAAAGATGAAGAAATTACAAACTACCTGTCAAAATATGATGAAGATTACTATACTAATTCAATTGCGGAATCAAGATTAAAATACAATGGTATATTTGATGAAATGAGTATTTCTGAATTTGCAAAATATTTGTCCTATGAAGCACATCTATTGGAGAGCATAAAAGAATTAAAAGCCGGAAAAACAAAAAAGATTGATCTTAAAGATTTCTTGAAATAATTTACCCCAACAACTTCGCGATCGTAGGTGCGAAATGCGCATGCTCTAATAAATGAATTTTATTCGCTAAGGTTTCGGGTGTATCGCTTGACACCACCTCACAGGTTGCTTGAAAAATAATTCCTCCTTCATCATAATGTTCATTCACCCAATGTATGGTGATGCCTGATTCTTTTTCTCCAGCTGCTATCACCGCTTCATGCACGCGTGATCCGTACATTCCTTTTCCGCCATACTTTGGTAACAACGCCGGGTGTATATTGATGATTCCTTTTGAAACATTTTCTTTTCCATTGACCAATGCGCCATCTATTTTCATTCCTGGTTGGTAAGCGCGCACCAACACTTCAGGCACTTTCCATAAAAATCCTGCCAACACGATAAATTGAATATCGGCATTATGTAAACTTTCAACATATCCGGTAGCCGCAAACTCATTCTTATCAATCAATAAGGTGGGGATTCCTTTTTCTTTAGCTATGGCTAACACCCCAGCATCTGGGATATTGCATACAATCAGGGATACTTTCACTTGAGACGAAGTCGATTTTGAACCTGCGGATGTCAAATTTGAATCGCCCGTCGAACCCACCGCGGCTAATCCTGAACTCACTCCCTCAAAATATTCGATTATTTTTCGAGCATTACTCCCAGTCCCCGAAGCGAATATGGCGATATGTATGGGCGCGGTAACCGAGCCCCCAATCCCAAACACCTTTGCTCCCACGCGCGCTAAATACCCCTTAAAAAATCGAAATTGCCCAGTGAAGAAACTCACGAAAAGTACCGAAAAAGGCCATAAAATGGTCAAAAATAGGGGATAAACGAGCCAAAATGCCCAATTTTTCTCCAAAAACACCAAATTTAATAAAAAGCTACATAGCCTTCCGCTGAGGCTTCCACCCAAGGCAAAAGTGAGCATGATTAGCCAAAATTGGCTACCCCCCACTTTCCATTTTTCCTGTAAATTTTGTATGAATTTCATGCGCCACAAAGGTGCCTTTTTTTTCCAAAACCGCCCGCCAAAACCAAAACAAATTCCTCCACACCAAACTAACATTACATTTTTATGACATTCATCAGTCTTTTTTCCCCGAGTTCTTTGAAAATCAACAATTTCAATAAAAAAAATCTAACATTTATTTAGCATTCAATCCTATTCTTACCTAATTTTGCATCCGTTCGAGGACATTTTCACACCCTAGACACTTTTTGTGTATATGACAATTTTAAAAAGCCTAGCTAAGATCGTTTCGATCTTCCTATTAATTACCCTTAGTTCATCTATCGGAAATCATTTGAATGCGCAAGATGGGAAAGCACTTTTCTCACAAAATTGCGCTTCATGTCACGCGGTTAATAAAAAATTAACTGGCCCTGCGTTAGCCGGTGTTGAAGATCGTTGGCCTGAAAAAAAGAATTTGTATGCCTGGATCAAAAACAGTGCTGCATTTTTAAAAACAGGCGATCCTTATGCAACTAAATTGTACGAAGAGTACAATAAAACTGCAATGAATAATTTCCCTGGTTTATCTAATGATGATATCGATGCAATTTTAGCATACATCAAAACAGTTCCAGCAGCAGGTGCAGTTCCAGCAGGTGGTGCAGCCACAGCAGGTGCAACAGAAGATCAATCAGACAGTACTTTAGTTTTTGGTTTACTTACTTTAATATTAGCCGTTGTTTCTTTAATTTTATTACAAGTTAATAGCAACTTAAAAAAATTATCAGACGACAAAGCAGGCATTCCATCAACGGAGCCTATTCCTTTTTACAGAAACAAAGCATACATCGCATTTATTGCAATTGTATTATTTATACTAGGTGGTTATATGACCACCGTTGGTGCAATGAATTTAGGTCGCTCTAAAGATTACCAACCAGAACAACCTATTTATTATTCTCACAAAGTACACGCGGGTGTTAATCAAATTAACTGTCAGTATTGTCATACTGGAACCTATCAAGGCAAGCAAGCAACTTTACCGAGTGTGAATGTTTGTATGAATTGTCATGCCGCTATTAATGAATACAAAGGAGAGCCGTTGGTGAGAGAGAATGGCGATGTGGTTGATGGTACCAATGAAATTAAAAAATTATACAAATACGCTGGTTTCACCGAAGGGCAACCTTGGGATGCTTCTCAAGCGAAGCCAATTGAGTGGGTGCGTATTCACAACTTACCTGACCACGTTTATTTTAACCACGCACAACACGTGAATGCAGGTCAAGTGGCTTGTCAACAATGTCATGGTGATATTCAAAACATGGGTGAAGTAAAACAGTTTTCTGATTTAAGTATGGGCT
>Ga0209107_10000251_pt1 | contig 32739 bp, 27 predicted proteins | sample LakErihyJuly2011_2_FD_187460 | JGI IMG/M metagenome (GOLD analysis project Ga0209107, IMG submission 187460) | Freshwater microbial communities from dead zone in Lake Erie, Canada - CCB hypolimnion July 2011 (SPAdes) (version 2) | ecosystem: Environmental > Aquatic > Freshwater > Lentic >...
ATTACAATTTAACCAGTTGTTATTGTCAGATAAATATTTTATAACTAATTTAGATTTGTGGATTATTCTTGATAAATATAAAATTCCATCCTTTATAATTTCAACTAAACATTTAATGGAAACTAATTATAACAGAAAGGCATTCGTATGTTATGGAAATGAAACAGACTCATTTATTTTTATAATATCTCCTGGTTTAAGACCCGAAAATATTCCTCTTTATAAATACATTCAAGATGAAACCGAAAATATAGTTATCTCTTTAGATAAATTAAAAGACCCAAATATGATTAATGAATTAAACGTTTCAATTAATAAACAAGTTACAATTGAAACATATTTAAAAACGTATACTAAATATTTAAGCACCAATTATACGCGTAAAATTCCAGTAATCGATGTTAACCCCGTATTAAAAACTAAAAAAACAAAGATAAAACAAATTAAACCAACTGATGCCGAATTAATGTTACAGCAAAAATTAAATGAACAGTTATTACGTAAAGGACCAGTAAAACAAACAAAAAAACAGAAAGCGCGGGAGTTTGTTGATAAAAAACTAAAAACTAGAAAAAATATAAAACCAATGAATAACAACGAATAATGATGAATAACGATGAACTGTCTCCAGAAAGGTGTCTTCATACATCATAACACGAATCGTTAAAATAAACTCTTTTAATAGGTTGATTTAACTCATTATTAGTAATTTTAATGTATTTTCTTCCAAAAAATGGGTTATATTTATAAAATAATGTCATTTTTAAATGTAATTCTTTGGTTGCATGATTTTTGTTAAAATAATTCGAGGAATAATTTGATAAAAAATATAATACGATGAAAGGTTTCATAACATCCGCAACCTTTTTTTGGGGAAAATCCGTATGAATTATTATTTCTGGATGAAAAAACTTATTAAACTTATTAAATATATGTATTCCATATTCGTATAATTTAATAGTTGATAAATTGGAGACATATTCTTTTATTGATATAGTCTGAATTAATTGTTGGTTATTATGTAAAAAACAAGTTAAATCAAACTCCTCAATAAAAAACTGGTGTATTAACTCTGGAATTTCAGTTTGTGTTTGTTTAATAAAAAAATATATATTATATAATATTTGGTTTGAAAACGGCATGTTATTGTATGGGTTCTTACATTCTAATGGTTTAACAAAAAAATGGGATGAGTTTGTCAACGCAACATTTAATAAATGTATTAGGTCATTAATTGTAAACAAGTATGTCATATTATTTTGGTATATTTGTATAACATTTGGGTCATTTATATGTATTGTATTAAAATATAAATCTGTGGTTATTTGACATTTTGCTTTTTTAAATTTGTAAATATATGCTAGTTTTGAAAACGCAAAATAGACTCTTTGGATTTTATTAAATTTTTGTATAAGTTCGTTCTTTATATTTGGGTTATTAAATACATTATTTAATAGGTTCCATATAAATTGTATTTTTTTTATATGTATCGAAGGTTTAAATCTATGAATATAAATAGAAAATAAAACTTTTACTAAGGGTCTTTCCTTTTCATATTTATCTAATTCATCGTTAAAAATAATCTCCATATTTGTTTGATAATTCTCTGTAAAATCGTAATCGTAAATAACACTTTTATTGTTTAGTATTTTTTGTATAATATAGTAAAATGAATTCATAATTATTAATATGTATTAAATTTTATTTAATATATATTTTTTTGTAAATTTATATTTAAAATCCAGGATTGTAATCATTACTTGCCCCTAAATTTTTATTCTTTATGCTATTAACATTATTTATTATTGCTAGTTTATTTATGCTACATTTATCATCTTCCGTATTTTCATTATAAAACATATTATTAATTTCGGTTATTTCATCGATATTTTCGTATTGAACTTCCTCTTCTAATTTTTGCATTTCTTCAATATCCAAAACAACTTGAAAACAACTTGTTCCAAAGAACCCTTCCTGTCCGCACATTACATTTGCGGATATTCCGCGCATCGTATCTAATTCTGCGTGTCTTGCTGCTTTTAAAAACATTTCGGGGGTTTCTTCAAATGATGCTTTAGCAATCGGTCCAATATTATCATTATTAATTCCGTGTCTACAAATAGATATCATCTTACTTGTAAAAGTCATTCTATCACATAATACACTAAAATTGTGGTAATTAATATATGTTCCGTCAAATTCAATGACTTCAACCATTTCATTATAAATGGTTTGTCTTGATGCTTCGATGCCTAATACATTATATACTTCAACAATATCATTACTAAATGTTCTAGTATTATCGATATAATTTAATGCCAATACATCTAATAGGTTTGTGCCTACTGTATCAAGAACCCAAATGTCTTGTTTTTGATAAGTTCCATTTTGTTCTACAACATTATCTTTTATTTTTCGAACAATTACTTTATTTATTCCTTTAACACCTCGCAATATAATATTTTGTAATAATTTATCTTGGAAATTCTTTAGTATATAAATTTGGTCTGATTGGTCTAATGAATGAACTTTAAGTTTCTTTTTTTCCTTGTCGGTTGGTATAAGAGAATTCATTCTAATTCTAAAGATTAGTTTATCCGAATTATAATCGGAATAAATACAACTGATTTCATCTTTATAACAATTATTTAATGTGAAATTTATGTCATCCATAGTTATATTTTTATCCAACATAATCTCAGGATCCATTTCCATTCTTAATATCCATTTTGATTTTTCAGTTGTGGATGAAGATAAATCAACATCGGAACATTCTCCAACCATTTGTTCGAATTCTTTAAATTGTTGGATTATTTCTCTATCCTCATCAATAAGGGTATTTAAATCATCCGGGTCAAAACATATTTCTGTAGATCTAACAACCGATTCTAATTTGGTATGTTCTAACATATACATTATAGAATTTGCTTTGTCTTGGTCTGTTTCATCTTCTGGATTTAAATAAACGGTTAATGATGGATTTTTAGGTTCTGAAGATAAAGACAATATTTCCTCAATTCTTGGAACACCACGGGTTACATTTGACTTGGATGCTACACCAGCAAAATGAAAGGTATTCAAAGTATTGTGAATTATTACTCCGTAATCAGTCATAAATGTTTGGTTTGCTGGAACGGTGAAATCGTACACAAACGTTGTCTGGTCTGGTGTATAATATTCAATATTTATTATTTCGTCCCAAACAACACCAGAGTCTAATGCTTGTTTTAAAACTTGTAGGTCTGGTGTGATTAAACTTGTGTTTTTGTGTTCCTTAAAACATGTGTAATACTTTTCAAGTTCTTCGCGAACAATGCTGTCATCAGTTAGAGTTGGTTCTTTAATTTTAAGTTTTTTACAACAACTCGCGATTATTTCATTTAAACCGTTGATTTTGTCAACAGGGTCTTTTAAACGGTTGGGGTTTCTATTACGTCTTTCAATAATTTTCTCTCCTACATCGTTGTCGATATTTTCCATATATTGTTCCGCATATTTTGAATGGATAATTAAACTATAATTATACTGTCCGGTATTCTTAACAACATTCTGTTGAATGCTTCCAAAGATATCGAAATAATTAAACAATAACGCAAAGTCTTTTGTCATTTGTTCGTTGGTATAAAGAATATCAAGCGAATCTACTGAAGAAACATACATTCCGTTTATGTCGACATATGATTGGATTAATCCATACTTAAACTCATTACATGCGGTAAACGCAAAATCAGGAACTCGTTTTTCTAAATATCCACTTCCACAGGTATTTAATAATAAATTTGCTAATTCTCGCGAGTTGAATACAATAGTCTCTGTGTTTATAAATTCTTCGTCTAATATACATTCAATACACGTTTTACCAAATCTCTTAGCAAATTCTTTAATCTGTTCAATATACTCTTTTGTCATATTTGTTATTTTAATTTTATTATAATGAATACTACCGCTTGATAAATAAACACCGATAAACCATCCGAATAATATATCTAATTCACACGGTGTGTCTTCGATATAAACATCATTTTCGATAAACTTATCCTCGATATGTTTACAAACTGGAATTCTCATTCCGATTTTCATGTTTGCTCCGGTTATGGGGGCAACTTTATTATTCTGGCGGATTAAATGTGAATGACTTGTAGTCGTGTGAACTATTCTTCCACTTTTGGTGGTTACTTTCATCATTTCACCATTAACCGGATGTCTGCTTACATGAGACAATTTATTCCAATGGGTTTCTTCGTTTTCCGAAACACCGATTATATAATATTCATAATTTAATTTGGATAATAACATTTCAAAACTGTTTTCGTTATGACCAGTATTAAATGTATAATTTGGATATTGTTCCATTAAATCATCTATAAAATCACCAACCTCAACAGATGTCATCTTGATTTGTCCGGTTAATTTATGTTTTGATATGAGTTTAACCTTTTCGCTATATAAACAAGACATTTGGGTTGAAACCTCTCCAATACTTTGTCCCGCAATCATACCAACCATTTCACCAGGCGAAACAATCGCGCGTTTATAAGTTAATAATATGGTTTCTAGTAATAAGGTTAATGTGCTTTTATTAAATCTCTTGACAATTAATAATTCTTTAGGTGATAAATAATAATAATATAACGTTTTAAATAATTCGGTTGGTGATATATAATAGTTTTGTTCCATAATTTTGTAATTTTCCTCAATCATTTGAAACGCTTCATATGGAGTAATGTCTACAAGAGAATTACTGTTAATATTACACTGTCCTTGAATATTATTTATGATATACGAAAACGCAACTGGAACATTAACAATGTTATCTCCTTTTCTTTTAAAGACATATTCAATAATATCATTACGCTTTAAAATCATGAATTCCGTATATTTTTTACACATTTTATTAAAATCCGATATTTGGGCATTATACCTTTTCATTACATTTTTTAAGAATATTTGGTTTAATAATTTAGATTTTCCGGATTCATCAGGAATATTGTAATGCGCGTAAATATCATTAACACTCATTGTAACCAAAGGCAAGTTTTGATTTTCGACTTTGATTGTATCTATTCCATCCTCTCCATAATTAAATTGGACTATTTTCCCTTTATTGGTTCGAATAGTCATATCATAATTTACCATTAAATCTTCTAACCCTTTGATTAATTTACGCTGAATATAACCCGTAGTGGATGTTTTTACAGCAGTATCAATTAAACCAACACGACCACCCATTGCGTGGAAGAATAGTTCTTGCGGAGATAATCCATTAATGTATGAACTTTCTACAAACCCTCTTGCTCCAGGCGAATCATCGAATTTATTAAAATGAGGAAGTGTTCTATTTTCAAACCCATATGGTATTCGTTTACCATCTACGTTTTGTTGTCCTAAACAAGAAATCATAAAAGATATATTCAAATCACTTCCTTTTGAACCGGCGTTAACCATAGTTACAAAACGGTTGTTTTTGTCAAGACTTTTTAAACCAGTTTTACCTGATTCTGAAGTTGCTTGATTTAATATATTATTGACCCTGGTTTCAAACTCTTCCTCGTTTGTTTTACCTGTATTATTTTCAAAAGTTCCGAATTGTGTTTGGTCGATTAGATTTTTAACATCGATTTTTTTACTCGTAATTGTCTGAATAATGGATTGTTTCGTTTTTTCATTAGAAATTAAATCGCTGATACCTACACTAAAAGAGGCGGATACCATATATTCGGTAATTATATTTTGTAAATCGTCGATAAAGTTGGATGATTTCATATTTCCAAAATCATTACAAATTCTCTGTAAGAGTCCTTTTGAAGCACCACCCAATACGCTTTTATCCATTTGACCACGAATATATTTTCCTTTTTTAATTTCAATAACGGAATTAGAAGTTTGGAAATTATCTTTGTCGTCGTTAAACGTTTTGGTTTTATATTTTAATGATAATGGAGGCATTATTTGAGACAATATATCAAAATTACTGATTACTTCGCCTTTATTTAATAAATCAAATTCATTAATTCTGTTGAACATCATTAATAAATTCATAGCGGATCTTGGACTAAAATTAATATTTTCTCGTGTAAATTGATAACATCCAAGCATAGAATCTTGGTAAATTCCAATAATAGATGAGTTATTTGCTGGACTGACTATTTGATACGGAACTGCTGCTAAATTTTTCAATTCAGATTCAGATTCAACATCTTGAGGCATATGTAAATTCATCTCATCACCATCAAAATCTGCGTTATATGGTTTGGTATCGGCAACATTCATTCGGAAAGTATCTCCTTTGGTCATGATTTTTGCTATATGACACATCATCGACATTCTGTGTAATGTAGGTTGACGGTTAAATAAAACCGCGTCACCATCCATCATATGTCTATGAACTATATCTCCGTTTTCAAGAATAATTGATTTTTTGTCAACATATCTTAAGGTGATAGACTCTCCGTTTTTCTTTTCTAAGATTTTCGCACCGGGATAAACATCAGGACCATTTAAAACTAATTTAGTTAAGAATGCTTTATTTAATCTGTTTACTACTTCAGGTTTTGTAATATTTTTTGCGATTTTCATCGGAATACCTAATTCACGGATTGAAATATTTGGGTCCGCAGTAATTACTGAACGGGCGCTAAAATCAACACGTTTTGCCATTAAGTTTCCTCTCATTCTTCCGCCTTTTCCGTTCAGTCTATCTTTGATTGACTTTAAAGGTCTTCCTGACCTTTGAGCTACAGAAGCAACTCCGGGAATTTTATTATCTACTTGAGTAGCAACATAATATTGAAGAACACTCGTCCAATCCTCGATTATATTTGCTGGTGCGTTATTTTTTATTTTTTCTTGAAGGGTTTTATTTGTTTTAATAATATTTACTAATATTTGACTTAAATCATCTTCACTTCTTTGCTGTGCGTCGTGCTTTACTGATGGACGAACTGATGGAGGAGAAACTGCCATTACTTGGCATATCATCCAATCAGGACGAGACCAAATAGGACTAAATCCCATAAAGGTAACGTCTTCATCAGAAATTCTTTTAAATATCTTCAAAACTAATTCTGGAGATAATTTAATAGGTTCTAATCCTGGACTTGGTTCAACCTTATCCGAATTTTTCACTTCGGCAGTTTTCCATTCAGCAAATATAGTGGCAAGTCCTTCTTTTTTTATTTTGTTTGGTTGTAGACATCCACAACCGTCTTCAATATCTTCTCCACACCGTTTAATTACACTAGCAAGTGAAAACACATATTTCCAGCGCGCATCACCCGAAAGTTTTAACGCCTGTTTATACTTGTTTTTATCTATTTTCAATTTGCTACACTTAAAGCATACACAACGTAATACTTTTAAAATGGTGCTTAAATATTGAATGTAAAACACCGGTCTTGCTAATTCAATAGAACCAAAATAACCGGGAGTTTTCATATAATCTAATCCATCTGTAGGACAAATTAAACCAGGTTCTAAAACTCCCATACGAGGATCAAATAAACCACCAATTACTGGTTTGTTATTAATATATGTGTCTCGTGATGTTATTTCAGCTACAGACCCCTTTCTTATTTCATCCGGAGATAAAATACTAAATTGGATAGCAATAATTTTTGAGCAATTGTTTCGCATATTTGAGTTTGAATTTCTTGACATCTCTTATAATATATTAATAATATTTAGATTGTTTCTTAATCAATTTTATTTTTAAATGGTAATTTTATATTTTTGGTGTATAATAGTATATATCTTTAAATATGATTTAAATATTTAAATTAGTTCTATATATACAATGTCACGCGAACAAAGCAGGTCTTTAAACAAAAAAGGAAAATTAACACATAACAAAAAAAAAATAATTGATAGTGACAGTGAATCTAGTAGCGACAGTAATGATGAATCAATCGTTTCGTCATCTGAAAGCGAAGATAATAAATTAAATATTATTGAATATCGTAATTTATTATCTAAATTATTTCCGTCAAAGTATATGACTAATAAGGTTAAATCCGGTAAAGAGTTAAAACGTAAAATAAAAGAATCTATCCTCACTAAAAATAAATGCGATGAACAACATTCTCCTAAAAATGCTAAAACTAAACTCATAACATCTGATGAGTCCGAATCTTCTGAAGAATCAATTGACACTGATACTGATATTGATACTAAAAAACGTAAAAACGACAAAGTTAATATTATTTTTACAATTGGAAGCAAACAAAAATATGATGAAGATTATGAGGAAGATTCTGATAATAGCGAATGGGAAGATGACGAAGACAACGAGTCAACAGAAGATGAAGATGAACCAATAGAACTTGAACCATCCAAAGACAAAACCGATACTACAGATAATTCACCAGAAGATAATGACGAAGAATTATTAGTTCAGTTAAAAGAGATATACTCAAAAAACACAAATAATAAAACAATTAAAGAATGTATTGAAACGTGCGAGAATAAAATAAAAGATAAACAAATAAAACTAAATAAGATAGAGTTGAAATATAAAGAACGAAACGAACGAATATTTCAGAAAATTATTAAAGATAAAAATACGTTAAATGATTTTACATTTTTTAAAGAATTAAATACCGAACAACAGAAAAAAATCATTAAAGAATTAAGAGAGATAAATAAAATTATCCGAGTTGAAAAACCATATAGAATAACACTTTTAGATACGGATATGCCAGTATTGTTTAAAAGCATTGCTATGAAAAAAATAAACTCATTACGTTATATTGACCCTGGAAATGGCGAATATTACAAATTGAAAAATTGGGTTGACACCTTTATGAGAATTCCTTTTTCGAAATATAATTCACTACCTATATCTATTGAAGACGGGGTTGATAAATGTCACGATTTTATGGAAAATGCCCAAAAAACTATTAATGAGGCAGTTTATGGATTAAATGAAGCCAAGATGCAGATTATGCAAATGCTCGGACAGTTCCTTACAAATCCAAAATCTATTGGTTCGGCAATTGCCATACATGGACCTCCTGGAACTGGTAAAACTAGTTTAATAAAAGACGGAATCAGTAAAATATTAAATCGTCCATTTGCGTTTATAGCACTTGGAGGGGCAACCGATAGCAGTTTTTTAGAAGGACATTCTTATACATACGAAGGAAGCACTTGGGGAAAAATAATTCAAATAATAATTGATAGTAAATGTATGAATCCAGTAATTTATTTTGATGAATTAGATAAAATTAGCGATACCCCAAAAGGAGAGGAAATTGCCGGAATACTAACACATCTTACAGATACATCGCAAAATAATCAATTCCATGATAAATACTTTTCTGAAGTCGATTTTGATTTGAGTAAATGTTTATTCATATTTAGTTATAACGATGAAACAAAGGTAAATCCTATATTGAGAGACCGAATGTATAAGATTAAAACAAGTGGTTATGATAAAAAACAAAAAATGATTATTTCAAACAATTATTTATTGCCCAAAATAAGAGAACAAATTAATTTTAAATTGGATGAAATAATAATTACAGATGAAGCAATCAACCACATTATAGAAAATAATTGTAATAATGAAGATGGAGTTAGAAATTTAAAAAGGTGTTTGGAAATAATTTATACAAAATTAAATTTATACCGTTTAATGAAACCAGGGACTAATTTATTCGAACAAGATATGACGTTAAAAGTTGAGTTTCCTTTTACGGTTACAAAAACGATTGTTGACAAATTAATTAAATCAAAAGATGAGAATCAGATTTTTAAATATTTGTATGTCTAGACAATATACATATTACTTTTATATTACAAATAATATAAAAATAATGGATAAGTAAAATTATAATGTCAGATGTTGTTGAAATACTTTTGAGAATAAAGGACGGAATAGTAAATAATATTTCTTTTTTACAGAGTTTAATTAATATAAAATGCGAGGTTTCGAATCTCGCAATAAACACAGATTTAAGTGAGATTGGAGATATTTATATTGATTTTAAAGACGACTATGAAAATATAGAAGAACAAATCGAATATTTAAAGAACCAAACAGAAAAAATAAATATAAAATTAGCATTATTATGCGAACATATTTTTACAACAGAGGAGATTGATATTGACCCGGATACAAGCACTCAAATATGTTATTGTATAAGATGCGAATATTCTCCACGATTTTATTAATATTCGCTATATGGAATATTATTTCCACCTCTTTCAATTAAATAATTGTATTGGTTAGTGGTAATACACGCACATCCGTCTGAGTTTGAATATGTTGAGGGACAGCATTCAGGTTTAAAAGGAGTATTGTCAAACATAAGTAGTTCACTTTTACCAAGTGGAACGTCTTGTTTTTCTCTATTTAAAATATTTGTAACTCCTGCCGATAAGGGTTTACCTTGATAAACTGCTAAATCTGGTTGGAACCAACTGGTTGTGTTAACTTGACCGTAATCTCCTAATTTGTATGAGGATGGTTCATCACTAAAAACATTAGAACTGAACCCCTCTTTTTTATTGATTTTTTTTTTGATTTCTTTTACACCATTATTTAACATTGATAACCCTTCTAATAATCCAACGCGAGAACACCCGCATAAGGTATGAGTAACAATAATTAAATAAATAATCGCACCTAAAATAATAAGTTCAATATTAAAATTTACCCCAAATAATGTAATTACCATATTATACATAAATCATAGATAATAAATTTTATTACATTTTTCTAAAATTAAATCTAATGGAGCATTATAATCATAAATTGTTATGTTATTTATATGAAATATACCGGAATAAGTTAATAAATGGTATAATGTTGTTTCATTCGTTAGTAGTCTTTTTTTATATGTTTTATCTAAATTAGAAGTATGACAAATACCTGAATCATCAAGACTATACATAATATTATGACTTCCTATAATTGGACCATTCAGATTATTTCCTAAATTATATTCAACGTGATTATGTGTATTTGAACCATTAATTTCAACTAATCCATATACATTTTCGCCTTTTTCCAATATATCACCTATCTTAACATCTTTTATTTGTTTTATCTCTCCATTCAATAATTTGATATTAGTTTCACCGCTAAAACCATAATCCAAATATTTGTGAATGTCAATATCTTTAATTTTGTAATTGATATCTCTAATAATTTCCATTTTGATAAACTCATTTATTGTATTGTATGTATCTAACTCGTATAAATCATCCCAATCTGAAAAAATTACACCGTTAATGAATATTTTTTTAACTGAAGTATTTAAACAATATAAATATGGTTTGTCGTAATCCTCAATTAATACGGCATCCGGATGATTCATAACTTGTATCCATATGCCATTATAGTATACAACGTGACTGTCAGATACGGTCACACCATATAAATTATACATTTTAGCATTATTTAACACCTTTATTTTAGCAGTAACTTCAATATCGTATTCTAGTTTATCACCCACGTTAATTTCAGAAATTGGTTTGGTGGTTCCGTCTTTCATTAGTAAAAGCGTGTTTTCGTCAAAACATAGTCTTGGTTTTGATGGAACTTTTGGAATAGATTTGCTGTGAATATGTAAAACGGATGACATGAAAATTACTATTATTGCCAACGGTATCGAAATCGCAATAAATATGGCAGTCATCGATGCCGCAACACCCCATGTAAAAGGAAATAACCACATAGATAAAATAGTTATTGCTAACGCAATTAAAATTTTTATAATAAATTGGACGATAGCCCCCATTAATGCTTTTAATGTAAAATAAGTTCCCAAAGAAGTAAATAACCCTGAAATTAAAATTGCTTGGGTTTTTGCCATAATATCCCTCATTCCAATAATAAGTTGTTGTAATGGAACCACGAAATTTAATATTCTCCCCATTATTTCTTTAACAATATTATTAACGTTGTTTCGAATATTATCAAACATATTTCTTCCTGCTTGAACATCTCCGGATAAATTTCCAAATAATAAATTCAACTTAGCAGTTAAAAACGTTAAGGGTTGTAATGCGTAACTTGACATTTTTGTTAAAATCGTTTGTGTACAGTAAATGAAGTTTTCTTGAGTATATTCTTTGGCAGTTTTATTGTTTGGTTTATTTATTAAAGATACAAAGGGGATTACTTTGGGGTTACATCGTTGGTTCTGCCAGTCATCTTTAATGGGTTTGATTTGTAACATAACAACGGTGTATGAATATATGATAAAAAGTATAATTGTTAAAATAGTAAAAATTATAACTGATGACCCGTATTGGTCGAAATATGTTAAATTCTCATATATTTTGTTTATTTTTTTTATTTTATTTTCTTGAAGATTTAAATTATCCATATATATAGTGTTTGGATATTATTCAGTAATACACCACATATTATGAATAATGTTGTAATTTAATAATATAATCTTCCCAATCCCAAAATTCCTCTTTACCAATTTGTATTTTATGGTCATCAGTAATTAAACAACTTAACCAGGCAACTTTTTGGTGGGTAACCTCGGCATCTTTATAGTTTTTAATTTCGACATATTTATTTTGGATTTTATCGAAAATTAAATGAGACCCTGTAATAAGAATATCTTCGTTGTCAACACCGCGTTTTGGTAATTTATACAAAGCTTCGAAATCTCTGTTAAGATTATTATCGATTTTCATAATGGCGGTTACTCTACTACCATTCTCTAAAATGTCTCCTAAATGAATATCTTGAATACAACAAATAAATCCATTTTTTAATTTGATTTTTGTATGCGGATGAAAACACTTACCCAAAGACCTAACCATTTGTCCAGGAGGACCTTTCCACATACTTTGGGTTGTTTTCGTGCTTCCATCCAAAATATATAATAAGGTTATCATAATTCCGACAATTTTGGAAACTAAATCCTTAATACCAATGATAATTTTTTGGAATTCAATTATTATATTTAAAAAAACCCCGAAAATATTTTGAATCGTGGAAGTAATAAAATTTCGGGTTTGATTAAACATATTTCTAATATTATTTATTTCTTGTGAAAAGTTTCCTGCCATATCAGTTAAGGACGCCGTTGAAAATGTCAACGGTTGTAACAGGTGTCCCATATAATTAGTCTGCATCGTTTGAATACAATAAACGAAATCCTTTTGAATATCATCTGATAAAGGCATATACATTGGATTACATCTATACTCGGGCCAATTATCCTTAATTTGTTTAAGTGATATAAAATAATACATCGCGATTATGTAGACAACAAAACCTATATTTACATATGTAAAATTCAACCAATTTTTTCCTGTAGGCATACTTATATATTCTATTTTAAAAAAATTATTTGCGGTGTCTTCTAGATTTCCTATTTTTTCGTGTTTTGTGTTTTCGTGTTTTATTTTTGCGTCTTTTAGTATTTCGTCTCTTGGTATTTCCGGCAACCTGTCCGACCTTCAAATCATAATTCGAGTTACTAGTGTTTTGTGTAGATATAACTGCGAGTTTATTATTAATATCAGTGGTGTTTTGTCCTTTAGCACCAATCTCCGGATAGGTTGATAGCATTTGGGGATTAATAAAACCACCTCTATGATACTTTTTATGTTTTCGCCCTCCTCCTATATTAGATAATTTAGTTAATTTAGAATTATTATTCATCTCGTTCATGAATGCGGCATCTCTTGGATTTGTTCCATCAATACCTTTTACAGATGGTAACAATAAACCGGGTGGAAGGTTACTTGCCATTTAATATATATATTTATTTTATTATATATTAAATATAATTTTGTATTACTTATTTATAATGGACGATACCCAAAGAATTCAATTACAACAACTAATCAAAACAAACAATGTTGAAGACCAAACCGGATTAATACGCGATTTAAAACATAGCGTTAAATTAAGGACTGATATAAATAATATGTTACTGATTAAAAAAAAATACAATAACGACGACATAAATATACACGAAGAATGTCTAGATGAATGTTTTTTTTTGTATAGTTGTTATACGGATATTTATAACAAAATAAAAAATGACGAAATAAATATAGACATTTTATTCAAGTTTTTAGATATCTTGGAAAAAATAGAAAATGATGAATTAGACCAACACGAAGGGTCGTTTATGGTTGGAACTTTATTGAAAGAACTATATATTGATAGCGCCTTAAAAAAATCGGATAAATTAGATAAGTTATACGAGAATGATAAACAAACCAACTTTTGTGAACCAATACAAATATCTTGGAAACAATATAAAAATATGAAGAGTAATTAAGAATACACACTCTTAAATGACTATTATTAATATTAATGATGTTTTTATATTAGACCTAGATTTTTGGAAACAACTTCCAAATATAAAGTTTCAACAAGAAATTCACGAATTATCAGAAGATATTTTACTCAACGGTTTAGATACTCCTATTATTATTAGTAAAATTAATAATAATATATATAAAGTAATTGACGGAAACAAACGTGTCATGGCGTGTCAACAACTAAACAAACAATACATTAGGTGTAATATAATAATCGGTAATAAACAAAAACGGGTTAAACCCCAACCTAAACAACGAAATGTTATTACTACTTATTTTAAACAACAAGTTTTGTGTGATGTTTTTTCAAATAAAGGATGAAATAATATAAAGAATGGGATAGATTCATTTAATGGACACACCGCCCATAAAAAAACCGTTTGTTATAAAGTTTAATAACCCATTTGTAAAAACCCCTCAAAAAATTGAAAAACTTAAAAATATTGAAACCCTTAAAAATATTTCAATACTTGATAGTATTGACATAAATACTAATATTAAACAGGTTAATACTGTAAAAAAATCCAAATCCTTATCAGCAAAGATTTATCCTGAAATATCATCCGTAACTCCGCATAGTTGGTTTTAACTTCTTTTTTATAGTTCCTGTGTCTACAACTTTCTCTTAAAATAACTATTTTTATTTTTATTTTTAGGAAAAAGAATAAAATTAGAATAAACATAAATATATAATCTTTCGTTTGAAATGATAAAACGTATAAAAATGTTATTTTCTGTCATTATACCATAATGACAAAAAGTAAAAAAAAGATAGGCAAATGGAGTTTAAAATATAAAAAAAGTATTAACTGTAATCGTCCAAAAGGATTTTCTCAAAAACAATATTGTAAATTTGGGAGGAGAAATAAAACAAAAAAACATATAAAATAAATTGTCTTGGTTTTTTATAGTTTCTGTGTCTACAACTTTCTCTCAAAAAACCCAATAAATAAATTAATAATTAATTGCCTTGTTTTTTATATTTCCTGTGTCTACAACTTTCTCTCAAAAAACCCAATAAATAAATTAATAATAAATTGTCTTGGTTTTTTATAGTTTCTGTGTCTACAACTTTCTCTCAAAAAACCCAATAAATAAATTAATAATTAATTGCCTTGTTTTTTATAGTTTCTGTGTCTACAACTTTATTTCGAAATATCCAATAAATAAATTAATAATTAATTACCCAGTTTTTTATAGTTTCTGTGTCTACAACTTTCTCTCAAAAAACCCAATAAATAAATTAATAATTAATTGCCCAGTTTTTTATAGTTTCTGTGTCTACAACTTTCTCTCAAAAAACCCAATAAATAAATTAATAATTAATTGCCTTGTTTTTTATATTTCCTGTGTCTACAACTTTATTTCAAAAAACCCAATAAATAAATAAATAATTAATTGTCTTGTTTTTTATATTTCCTGTGTCTACAACTTTCTCTCAAAAAACCCAATAAATAAATTAATAATTAATTGCCTTGTTTTTTATAGTTTCTGTGTCTACAACTTTATTTCAAAAAACCCAATAAATAAATAAATAATTAATTGTCCTGTTTTTTATAGTTTCTGTGTCTACAACTTTATTTCGAAATATCCAATAAATAAATAAATAATTAATTACCCAGTTTTTTATATTTCCTGTGTCTACAACTTTCTCTCAAAAACCCCAATAAATAAATAAATAATTAATTACCCAGTTTTTTATAGTTTCTGTGTCTACAACTATCTTACTTTTTTTAGTGAATAAATTATATAGTAAAAAAAGAAAAATTGAAATATGTTTTATCGTATTATTAAACACAAACTATTATACTACACAAATATGAGCGTAATTAACCAACTAGCAATTAACCAAATGCGTTTCCCAGTGGAACTTGCCGATATTATTAAAAGTTACTGTTTTTATGAGATTCACGCAGCTAAAATGATATCTTTTATTAAATCAAAAAAGCAAGAAATTGTCCAAGCATTTAACAACGGGTTTAGCACGCGTAGAAACCCGTTTAATTCATATTATTCTATTCCGAATAATATGGAGTGTGAATGGACGATTTGTTTAACAAATTATAAGAAACTACACTTTATTGTTATAGAACGCGAATTTAAATCTATAAATTGTAATAAATGCGGAAATTACAAAATAGGGGTTGGACTATTATCCGAAAGAACACGATGTTTATGCTTGGAAGTTGAAACGCATATTGATCACGACTCTTTGGAAATAGGACAACCACAAACAGATGATGATTATTTAGAAAATCATGATATGTATTTTTATGATGACGAATCATAATACTATTCTTTAAAAAGGAAACAAAATAAAATAAAAAAACAAAATAAAAAAACAAAATAAAATAAAAAAACAAAATAAAATAAAAAAACAAAACAAAATAAAAAAAATAAAAATAAAAAAACAAAAATAAACAAAAAGGTGAAACCCTTTTTTAACGTGAATATTATTATATCCAATTTATAATTTAAATATAATATAGAATAGTTTGGTATGTCTGGAAACTCAGCAGTTACATTTATAATACCCACAATTGGAAGAGAAACGCTAAGTTTAACATTACAGTCTTTAAAAAACCAAACAATTACTAATTGGAAAGCAATCGTTATTTTTGATGGAATTGAACCAAACATATCTGAAAGTGACCCAAGAATAACCATAATAAAAACACCCATAAAACTAGGACAGGGATACAATAGTGCAGGTCTTGTCCGTAATTATGGAATTAAGTTTGTAAATACCGAATGGGTCGCATTTGTAGACGACGACGACAGCATAACTCCTAATTATATTGAATCGTTTTTAAGCGAACTATGGCTTGACCCTGATGTAATAATATTTAGAATGACGTTGGACGACCGTGTTTGTCCTAGCATAGATTCTACGAATTTTTTTATTAAAAATGTAGGCATAAGTTTTGCTGTAAAAACCGAACTGGTTTCTAAATTTATATTTATACCATCTATTGAAGAAGATTTTGAATTTTTGGATAAAGTAAGACTAAAAAAATATAAAATAGTATTAAGTCCATATATAACATATACGGTTAATAAATATAACTCGATTAATAACCCATTAATGGGTAAAAGAGGATTTGTTAATTATTAAGGCAGAATTATAGGATTATATTATTTGTCTATTATAAAATGAACAAAGGCATGATTATTCCTATAATGGAAAAATATGAACATGTTTTAATTGAAAACATCCGTAATTTATATAATAACTTAAATTTTACATTACCAATCGAATTATGGCAAATCGGTAATGAAATAAGCGATAATGCTACAAGACAAATTTACGAATTACAACTAACCCATAATATAAGTTTTAAAAATGTAAAAGATTATACTGATGATTATTCACGTTGGCAAGGGTATCAAATTAAAGCATTTATTGTTAAATATACTGAATTTGATGAAATTATTTTATGTGATTGTGATGTTTTATTTGGAATAAATCCCGAACTATTATTTAATGATAAGAATTATATTGATACCGGAAGTTTTTTATTTAAAGATTATTTATACCATTATCCAACCGATTTAAAAGAAATTAATAACAGAATATCATTTATTAAAGAACTACTTCCAATAAAAAACGAATATTTTCCAAATGAATGGGACTATATATACACAAATAATTATGACCCTAAAAAACATAGTTGGTTTTATATTGATTCGGGTGTTGTATATATGAATAAAAAAATACACGGTGATGTCGTTAATACTCTTTATGAATTAAATTATAATTGGGAAGAAACATATAAGTATGTTTGGGGAGATAAAGAAACGTTTTGGTTATCTTTTGTTAAAAACAATAAACCTTTTTACATAAACCCTCTTGCCGGATTTAATCATATTAAGGATAATAACAACATAAATTGTACAGAAAAAAATGTTATATTATGTCACATATATAATAATAACTATTTTTTCAGTCAAAAGGGATACCCCAAGTCATAGTTTAACGGTATTAAGGTGAGATTCCACACACTCCGTAGTTTTTTGCGTTGTCAACGACATTATTAACCATTGTGCTTAATTTATCCTCACTAACCCCATCTAATATAGTTATAAAATTATAATATACCTTTATTTGCGATTTTTTCCCTGTTCCATATAGTTCTTTCAGTTTATGAAGCACATTTTTTGAATTTGGGTTTGGTTTTATTTCTAAAAATAATGTAGCGTTTGGAAATTCTCTTCGTATATTTTTTCGTGACGTTCCTAAGTTCTTGTTTTGTGCGCAATATGCTTTATACCCATATTTACTATTTGGTTCATTCAACTTCATTATTCCAAATCCTTCACGAAGTTCGACTTGATTCTCGGGGTTAACAACTTCATCCATAACTATTTCTATACGAGTATTTACTTCATCTAATGTGATTTGTAGTTCTTCAATATCATTATCTGCCTTGTCCAATTTATGGTTTACTTGATCTAACTTAACGTGTGTTTTCTCGTTCTGGTCTTTCATATCCTGAAGCATCTTTTCTGCTCTCTCCTCGTGTGCTCTACGTTCTCTATTTGATTCCTCAAGCATTAATTCAAGTCTTGTTTTAGCACCCGTTAAGTGCTCAATCTCAGCTTCTTTTTCACGTATCAGAAAGTTGTTTACTATCTTAGATACCTTATATGCGAACGCCGGGGATACCCAAGAAGCTATGTGTGGAATTAGGTCTGGGTGAACGTATGTTCCTCTTATTTCAAGAGTTTGTCCGCCAGTTACAGTTATTTTCATATCCTGGAATTCCAGGATATGACTTTCAAAATATTCAACCATTTCTTTATTTCCTTTATTTTGCAACCAATTATCAAATCTCTTTCCTCCATCCGCACACAATTTAGTTGCGTTAATATATCCATTTGTCATATCCATAGTAACCGTAAAATCACCATAAAGTGCTTTAGAATATGTATCATCAATAGATTCAAATGCTAATTTTTTAATAAGTTCGTTGTTGTTGTTTGCGTTCATTTTATTTTATTTGTGTTTTAATCTATAACTAATTATTTCAAATCAATTTTTTTTAATAAAAAATGTTATATTGATTTACATATAACATTTTTCAAATTAATTCAATCCATTTATTCTATGTATTTAACAAATACGCCCTCAAATTTACAAATATTATTTATAATATCTTTATTTGTGTATTTACAATCAAATAAATATATCCATTTTTCTTTAGTTGGATAATAAAAACCATAACACTTAATTTGTCCTAATGCGTGTTTCCAGTTATGTTCTTGTTTAACTTCGATGATTTTATCAGAAGTTAAAACATCAATAAATCCAGCAGGCGTTTCAACCTCAATAGAACCATCTTCTTCGAGTGCGATATGGTCTCTAATGAATGCTTCTTTCCATTCGGGTGTATGGTTATATTTGGTTTGTTTAAAAGATTCGCCCATATCATTCCAATAACGAAACTCGTTTTCAGACGATGACTGTTTCCACTCATTTATTATTTTAGATACTTTACAGGCAAATTTTGCTGATACCCATGATGCTATGTGTGGAATTAAATCTGGATGAACGTATGTTCCTCTGGTCTCATAAGAACCAGACATATTCATAATTAATAATTTTGTTGGGTTGTCTACATTTTCAAACTCTTTAATTAATTCTCTACTTCCTTTATTTTCTAACCAATTTTTCATTTGTTTTCCGCCAACAGCACACAATTTAGTCGCATTAATATACCCGTTTGTTATATCTATAATAACATTAAAATCACCATAAAGTGCTTTAGAATATTTCTCATCAATAGTTTCGAATTCTAAGGATGTATTCATTATATTTAAGTTGTAAGTAATATAAGGTATAATATCAAATCATTTTTAAATTTATTCATTATAATGAGTTATAAATAATCTATAATCAAATATATGAGTATCCAAGAAATCCAAGCAATCGCATTTTTCGACACTACAAATATTAAAGGGTGTGTTTTGTTTACAGAAGATATTGTAAACAAAACGGTTATAATAGATATTAATTTAAAGGGATTATCCAAAAATGGATTACACGGGTTTCACGTTCACGAATCAGGAGATTTGTCTGAAAAGTGTGAAAGTATGTGTGCCCACTTTAATCCATATAATAAAACACACGGTTGTCCTGGTATGAAAAATAGACACGTCGGAGATTTAGGGAATTTAAAAACAGATTCGAATGGTTGTGCGAGATATACGATTGTCGACAATGTTATTAAATTAAGAGGAAATAAAGCAAATATAATTGGTCGTGGATTAATAATACATGCGGATCAAGATGATTGCGGACACGGTAATAATAAGTCCAGTTTAATAACTGGTAATTCTGGAAAACGAATTGCCTGCGCTATTATTGGATATTCAAAGAATAATTTTATATAAATAAACATAACATAAACATAATATATTAGATTTATATTATGTCTAAAAAATATATTACAACCAAATCTCTTGTTATTGTCGAGAGTCCATCAAAATGTAAAAAGATCGAGGAATATTTAGGTCCTGGGTATAAATGCGTGGCAAGTTTCGGGCATTTAAGAGAATTAAAAACGCTTGAAAACATCGACATTAATAATAACTTTAAAGTAACGTATGAAAATATAGACACGGCGTTAAAACAAAAACAAATAAAATTATTACGGTCTGAAATAAATATAGCGTATGAGGTTATTATTGCGACAGACAACGATAGAGAAGGAGAAGCAATTGGATGGCATATTTGTGAATTATTTAATTTAAGTGTTGACAAGACAAAACGGATAATATTTCAGGAAATTACAGAACCCGCAATTCAACACGCTATAAAAAATCCAACAACATTAAATATAAATATAATTAATTCTCAACAAACGAGACAAATCTTAGATTTATTGGTTGGATTTAAAATAACCCCTTTGCTTTGGAAATTTATAACGAATAAATCTAAAAATAGTTTAAGTGCGGGTCGGTGTCAATCCCCCGCATTAAAAATAATATATGATAATCATAACGAAATAATAAATAATCCGGGTAAAAAGGTATATAATACAACGGGTTATTTTACGAATTTGTCTATTCCGTTTGAATTAAATAAACGGTTTGAATTAGAAGACGATGTTATTGATTTTTTAGATGGTTCAATTCATTTTAATCATATATTTACGTGTGAGATGCCTCCAAAACAGTTATTTCGTGAATCACCTGAACCATTAATTACGTCTAGATTACAACAAATGGCAAGTTCGGTATTAAATATTTCACCTAAAGAAACAATGACTATATGTCAGGGATTATATGAGGATGGTTTAATAACTTATATGAGAACCGATAGTAAGAAATATAGCAGTTGTTTTATCGAAAAAACCCGGAGTTATATTTTACAAAATTATGATGAAAAATATATCAGTTCTTTAATAACTGGTATTGTAGACACACAAGTCGTTGAAGAAACGACAAAGGTTAAAGAAGCGCACGAAGCAATTAGACCTACGAATATATGTCTACAAGAACTTACAAAGGATTATAATCCAAAAGAAAAAAAAATGTATAAACTAATTTGGGAGAATGCGTTGGAAAGTTGTATGTCGCCCGCATCCGTTCTCTCTTTAAATTCGAGTATAACCGCATTAAATAATTTAAATTATAGTTATAAATGCGAACACGTTATATTTCCTGGTTGGTTAGTAGTAAAGAAAAAGTATAAACCCGAAAATCCTATTTATAATTATTTGCTAAAATTAAAACAGCAACACGTTATACATTATAGGAAAGTAACCTCAAACATAACTTTAATAGATACAAAGAGTCATTATTCAGAGGCAAATTTGGTTCAGTGTCTCGAAGAAAAGGGAATTGGAAGACCATCCACATTTTCGATGTTAATCGATAAAATACAAGAAAGAGGGTATGTAATAAAGGAAGATGTAAAAGGAAAACAGGTTGTGTGTAAAGACTACGAATTAGAAGACGAAAGTATTACAGAAATAGAACACAATAAGGAGTTTGGAAATGAACGAAATAAATTAATAATTCAACCGATGGGTATTGTAGTTATGCAATTTTTAGAAACACATTTTAATGATTTATTTAATTATAATTATACGAGAGAAATGGAAGATAAATTAGATAAGATTGCGTTAGGAGAAAAAATGTCTACAGAAATGTGTAAAAATTGCTATGATGAAATAAACCAATTAATTCATAAGTTATCGGGATATAAAAAACCGGAGTATAAAATAGATGATACGCATATTTATACGATAGGACAAAATGGACCGGTAATTAAATGTATTGATAACGGAGATAAAACGGTGACATTTAAATCTATTAATCCAGATATAGATATAACTAAAATCGAAACAGGAGGGTATTCTTTGGAGGAACTTGTCGACAATAGTAAAACCAAAACAATGAGTTCCTCAAATTTGGGAAAACACGAAGGCAAAGACCTTATTATTAAAAACGGTAAGTTTGGGTTATATCTTATATTTGGAGACCAAAACATATCGTTAAAGAGTTTAGGTAATAGACCACCCGAAAATATAACAATGGATGATATAAAACATTTATTAAATAATCAAGGACAACTTAATCCCGATGTTATTAGACAAGTTTCGGAACATATAAGTATTCGAAGAGGTAAACCAGGAAAGGATAATTATATATTATTTAAAACTCCTAAAATGAAAAAACCCTCTTTTTTTTCAATAAAGGATTTTAATGAAAATGTGGTTGATTGTGATGTTGTAAATTTACAATCATGGATTAAACTAAAATATAATATTTTTTAATATACCGGATAATCCAATAACCACAAATGATAAAATCCGAATCCGAAATAAAATTTAATATTTATATTTTATATAATGTCAACATTACAAGAGAAAACGTTTAAAACAATATATACTTCATTTATTTATTGTAGCGTGGTTTTATTTATTGTGTCCTTTTTTATGAAGGATTCCGTAAAACTAGATATTAATATTGCGAGTTATTCAATATTAGCAAGTGCTATCATATTAGTTTCGTGTATTATATTAAGTAAAATATCGGTCGGGTTTCCAAATGTGTCTACACTTAAATACATGACGTTGATGTTTATTAATTGCGGTCCTTATTTATTAATGTTATCTATTATAGGGTATACCTTATTTTTACTGATAAATTATAAATCAAATATATCGGGTGGACACGTGTCTGATGGATATTATACATTTTCAAATATATCGACTATATTAATATTACTTCAATTATATATTGTTTTAAATGGAATAAATGAAGGTGGATACATTAATAAAATGCAGAGTTTGTTTGTATATCTTATAGGGGTAATCAACTGGATATGCGTGATTACATTATATATCATATTAAATAATTTCCATACAGATGGGTTTCAGACTACAATTTTATAAATTTATAAGTTAATCCGTAATTCGTGTCTGTTTCCCAAATACCAGATATTTTTAATATTAAGGTATCTTCGTCGTTTAAGTGTTCATAATCTGTATAATTATTAAATATTTTGATTCCTCCATTTAAAATTTGAGAATATATTTTATAGAGAGGAGTTTTAGGTGTGATTGAATATTTTTGTAATAATTGTGTTTCGATAAGTTTTATTTTATCGATGGTTTTATTGTTGTATAGGTTGAAAGAACACCTATATTTATTATAATGTTTTTCAATAATAACGTCGTTTAATGGTATGTATAAATATATACCATTTAACATAAATTCGTGAGTGGAATATAAGATTCGGATAAAATGACTATCGTTAATAATATTATTGCGAATTGGTTCGCAAAAAAAAATATTATTATCGTTGTATTGTTCTAAGTATTTTACAATAAGCATTAGTATATAAATTACGGTTGTGTTTAATACTTTCAAAAATATAATGAGTTTGTATATTAAATTAAAGAATGTTCAAATAAATATATAATGAAATTTTATGAAACACATTTTGAAGAATATATACAATCCGCACAAAAGGAAAACTTACACCCAAAATTAAATAAAATCTTTAATAAATTCCCGGAAAAACTCCACGATTTTAAAAACTTAATTTTATATGGACCACCAGGGGTAGGCAAGTATACCCAAATGTTAAAATCAATAAAAAAGTATAGTCCAACCGATTTAAAATATGATAAAAAAATAAGCGTTACTTTTAATAAACAACCCTACTATTTTAAAATAAGTGATATACATTATGAAATAGATATGTCATTGTTAGGATGTAATTCAAAACTAATATGGCACGAAATATATCAACAACTTGTAGACATCATATCGGCAAAAACCGATAAAGTCGGAATTATTGTCTGTAAAAATTTCCAAGAAATTAATAGTGAATTGCTGGATAATTTTTATAGTTATATGCAACAAAATAATACATGTTCCATTGATTTGAAATATATTTTAATTACCGAACAAGTTAGTTTTATTCCGGATAACATTTTAAATTGCTGTGAAATTATACCCATATCAAGACCAACCAAAACCCTATATAATAAATGTTTAGAGAATAAGTTACCCAACGATATTAAACTGGAAAATATAACAAACATAAAGAATTTACACATTTATAACGACGAATTAATGCAACAATATAAGATTATTTGTAATAAGATTTTATATGTTATGATAAACATAAATGAACTCAAATTTCTTAAATTTCGGGATTTATTATATGACATATTTATTTATAATTTAGATATTATGGAATGTGTATGGTATATTCTGACCTTTCTAATTAAACAACAAAAAATAAACGATTCTGATTTATCACACATATTAATAAAAACGTATACATTTTTTAAATATTATAATAATAATTATAGACCAATTTATCATTTAGAAAATTATTTATTTTATTTAATAAATGTTATTCATAATTTTAATACTTAAATATTATAATTTGTTGATTAATAATGAATATTCAAAAGGCATTGGGTATATTAGAGTTTGATTGTGATATAAAACACTTAACTAACGAAAAATTAAAAAAAAAATATTATAAATTAGCGTTGAAACACCACCCAGATAAAAACGGAAATACACACAAATTTCAGGAAATTAACGAAGCATATAATTTATTAAATAATAATCTGGATGAACTACAACAAACCAATAATACATATACATTTATATTACAATTATTTTTGAATGGTATGCTACAAGGAAAATATAACGGGGTTTTTTCTAACATAATTAACGAAATAGTTAACGGGTGTAAAAATATATCCTTCAAATTATTTGAAGAATTGGATAAACAAACATCTATTGAAGTCTACAGTTTTATTTCGAAATATAAAAATATTTTACACATTAACCAAGAAACATTAAACATCGTGAGAAACATCGTATTGGAAAAATGTAAAGAAGACCAACTATTTATTTTAAATCCATCTATTGACGACTTATTCGAAAACAACTTTTATAAACTATACGTAAATAATTTATTGTATTTAGTTCCATTATGGCATAACGAATTATACTTTGATGCGGAAACAAGCGAAATTATTGTTAAATGTATTCCTGACTTACCCGAAAACGTTATGATTGATGAAGATAATAATTTAATTGTTAACCTATATATTCCGTTTTCAATATCTCTTTTAGACGAAATATATATTATCTTTAATTTAGGAAAACAAGTATTTAATATTCCTATCGGTGATTTAAAATTTAAAATAATTCAAACCTATGTGTTAAAAGATAAGGGTATAACTAAAATAAAGGAGAACGATAATATTTCAGACACGGATATTTACGATGTCAGCAATAAAAGCGACATTATCATTAAGATTAATTTTACTTAATAAGTATTTCAATTTATAATAATTTATAAATTGAAATTTTAATTACTATTCTATCTACTATTTGTTTGTTTGTTTATTTTTTTGTTTGTTTATTTTTTTGTTTTATATATTTTTTGTTTTTTATTTGTTTATTATTTATTTGTTTGTTTATTATTTGTTTTTTATTTGATTTTTATTTGTTTATTTTTTTCTGGTAACAACTCTTTTTTTAGATTGTTCTACTACTGAAGGTGTTTCTTTAACAACTGGATCAGAAACCTCCTGTTTTAACTCTTCTTGATTTGAAGTTTCATTTAATGGAGGTGGTTGTGTATCTGGTTCATCCTCATCTTCATCGTCGCTATCTTCAACCAATACGCTCGAGATATTTTCAGATTGTTCTTCTTCGAGTTTATCCTGCGATGCTTTTAATTTCTCTTTATCGGAAGATTTTAATTTAATAAAACATTGTCCCGATAATGTTGGTCTTGGTTTTTGGACTACTGCTTGAAGGAGTTTCCAACTAATGCTGAATTTTCCGTTTACAAACCAAATACCACCAAATTGAATTAATACCGCAATATTGGCACCTTTCTTTAAATAATCTAATGGAGTAATACTTTCATTTGAAGAAGATGGAAACAGTTTTTCACCTTCTTCATCGTAAATTTCGCATTTCCAAACCCCATCCCATAATGGAACCTTTATTTTTAGTGCGGGTTGTTTTGAATAATCTGGTTCCCTGGTTCCTTTTAAATTTGGATATTTTAACATTGGTGAAAATAACTCATCAATGATATCCGCACTTTTATGAACCTTACCAAACCATTCTTTAGAATAAACAAGCGCATCTGCTTTAACCTTATCTTGAAATGCCTGCATATTCTTTAAGAATAAACTAGACTCTTCGGTTTTATATTCTTCACTTGGAAATTGTAACGACATATCAAATTTACCATTTCCGACCCCGGTTTTTTCATCCACGAAATCAGATGCTCCCCATGTCATCATTAATGGTGTTGATAATCTTAATCCTGTTTTAGTTTGTTTATTTAATATATTCACACTTTTGCCTCCTTGGGGATTTGCCTTAGGAGAAGTATACATGATATTGTTGGTGTTGAATTTTGTTCCGTCAATAATAGTGTCTGCCATTTTATCTTTTTATAATTTATACTAAAGACTTGTCTTTAAATGGGTAATATTAATATATTAATATATTATTAACTATTATCATCATATATGATACCAAATATAACATAATAATAAAACAATAATAAAACAATAATAAAACAATAGAAATCTAAATAATATATATATATGAATCTTAAAATGAAAAAAACGATTGTTAATGAATACATCGGACAAATTACATTAAAGTTTGATGACCATATTGTCAACACATCTAAATTACCAAAAATTAGTGATAACGATATGTATAACTTAATATTTAATAACCATAATATTATAACGAAATATAATTATACTGGTGAGCAACTCAAATTTATAGCAAAAAAACATAAAATTAAACTTTCCGGGAATAAAAACCAATTAATTAAACGAATATATGGGTTTTTTTATTTATCGCATTTCATCATTAAAATTCAACGATGCTTTAGGGGTAATCTAGTTCGATTATGTCATAAACTACGAGGACCAGCAGTTATGAATAGAGACTTGTGTATTAATAAAGATGATTTTTTAACTATGGAGGAGTTAACTACCATAACATATACACAATTCTTTAGTTATAAAGACAGCGACAACTTTATTTATGGTTTTGATATTATCTCTCTTTATAATTTAATTTCAAAATCAAATCGAAGTGTTCTCAATCCATATAATAGAAACGAAATACCACACAGCAAAATATTAAATCTACATTACTTATTAAATATTAATTCTATTTTAAAACAGAAAATTAATGTCGACATTGTCAACAACGAATGTCTTCCTTTTACCCAAAATATAAAGTTCAAAGTTATTGAATTATTTCAACAGATTGATTCTTTAGGACATTATAGCGACCCTGACTGGTTTTTGTCATTATCCATAACTAAACTATTTATTTTTTTGACATATTTAACAGATATTTGGAATTATAGGGCACAATTATCCCAAGAAACTAAAAATAACATTTGTCCTCCAAATGGCGATATCTTTAGGAATATTAATTTGTATAGTATTCGACGAGAAACAAATATCGATAATATAAGACATACAATTGTAAACATACTTTTGAATTTAATAAATAACGGAATTAATAATGATAATAAAGTATTGGGATGCTATTATGTTTTAGGAGCGTTAACAATGGTTAACGAAACTGCCGCCGCATCTATTCCATGGTTATATCAATCATTCACGTTTATTTAATTAAATTAATTATTTACTATCATTTAACATATACAATATATATTATTTGCGTTAAAACACTTAAAAAGTAATTATTTAGATATAGTATAATAAGATGCCAAGAGTAAATAAATCCACCAAATTATCCGAATCAGTTAACTCCGAAGTTGTTTCTGTTAAATTAGAAGTTGTCGAGAAAGAACCTGTTGTGACTCTTTCAGAAAAAGCACCTAGAGCAAAAAAATCAAAGGCAGCCAAAGTTGCTGAACCAGAAGTCGTTTTAGTTAAAACTGAAGTTGTTTCTGTTCAACCAACAGTCGAAACAGTTTCATCTACTTCTGATGAAGTTGTTTCAGACCATGAGGTTGATACACCTGTTGCCGAACAATCTGTTGAGTTCTTGTCCAAACTTCAACAATTAGGTTCATTAGTCTCATCCATTAAAACCGATTGGAGACTTCTTGAAAAGAAATTGGGACGTGAATTAAAACTTGCCCTTAAACAAAGTTCCAAGAGAAAGAGAAAGTCAGTTAATCGCGCACCTTCTGGATTTGTAAAACCAACCAGAATCAGTGACGAACTTGCCTTATTTTTAGAAAAACCTTCCGGTTCAGAAATGGCAAGAACCGAAGTAACCAGAGATATTAATAAATATATCCGAACCCATAACCTTCAGGATAAGGACAACGGTCGCAAAATCATCCCTGATACCAAACTTGCCACCCTTCTTAAATTGAACGAATCCGATGAACTTACCTATTTTAATCTTCAGAGATACATGAGTCCTCATTTCGCAAAGGCCTCAAAGGACCCTGTATCAGTTGCTACTGAACTATAAACTTATAAATTAATACCATAAATAAAACCATAAAAATAATAATAAAAATCTATTATTATTTTTAGTCTCTGTTATTCAAATACTTAATTATCGAACCCCAAAACACTATCATTATCATCCATGAAACATTCCTTTTCTAATATATCTTTATCGAGATGCGGTTGGAAACGCACAACATCATCTATAGTTATTAATTGTTCTTCTTTGGTGAATTGGTAGTTTATGTTTAAAATATATCTTAATACAAAACTATAATCCAAATGCTGGGTTTTTAAAATGTCCACCAAATTCAACGAATATATATTTTTCTTTAATGTTTCTCGGTCATATTTATTTTTGTGTAAATCCATAATATTATTTATTGTGCTTTATTTTATATTATTTTTATTCGAATACTTATTTATTATGTTGACATAAAATAAATGATAGAAATTAATCAAATATTAATAATCATTATCCCTCCAATATTTGCCACCATCGGTTACTCGTTAAAATATGTGTTAGACAACAGAAGCGAACACTTTAAAAACCAAAAAATCGAAAAACTTAAAATAATAGAAACAAAACTCAAAACCTTTTATTATCCAATTCATTTTAATTTATTAAAGGAAAACATCATCTGGCAAAAAATATTAAATTTCTACAAGCAAAACGCCGATATTCCCAATAACCAGGTAAATATGTTTTGGGAATTGGATAAAGAACTACTAGATATCCATGTACAAAATCAAAATATAATAAAGGACTGTATTGTTGATATTAAACCGGACGATAATTTGAAAAAAATATTATTGAAATATGATGAACATACTACCATTTATAACATTATTCGTAAACTCGATAAATCACGACCATCCAATATGCGTGATGTTGCGTGGCCTACCAATTTTGGGTCTAAGTATCCGTATGAATTAAATGGTTTAATAGAAACCAAACTTCAAAAATATAGAAATAGACAAGAAGAACTTCGTTCAACAATCGTATAATTATTTTATTTATTTGTGTTGACACAGAAAGAATATTGGAATCTATTGGGTATTTTTATATATTGTTGTTGACACAGAAAGAATTATTAATCTATAGGGTATTATTTATTAATTGTTGTTGACACAGAAAGAATATTGGATATATTGGGTATTTTTATATATTTTATGTACACAGAAAGTAAAAGGGAATCTATGGGTATTATTTATTTAATTTATGTACATAAAAAAGAATATTGGAATCTATGGGTATTATTTATTTAATTTATGTACATAAAAAAGAATAATTAATCTATGGGTATTTTTATATATTGTTGTTGACACAGAAAGTAAAAGGAATCTATAGGGTATTATTTATTTAATTTATGTACACAGAAAGAATATTGGAATCTATGGGTATTATTTATTTAATTTATGTACATAAAAAAGAATAATTAATCTATGGGTATTTTTATATATTGTTGTTGACACAGAAAGAATTATTAAACTATAGGGTATTATTTATTAATTGTTGTTGACACAGAAAGAATATTGGATATATAGGGTATTTTTATATATTGTTGTTGACACAGAAAGAATAATGGATATATTGGGTATTTTTATATATTTGTGTTGACACAGAAAGAATATTTGATATATTGGGTATTTTTATATATTTGTGTTGACACAGAAAGTAAAAGGAATCTATAGGGTATTTTTATTTAATTTATGTACATAAAAAAGAATTATTAAACTATAGGGTATTATTTATTAATTGTGTTGACACAGAAATAATATTGGAATCTATTGGGTATTTTTATATATTGTTGTTGACACAGAAAGAATATTGGATATATTGGGTATTATTTATTAATTGTGTTGACACAGAAATAATATTGGAATCTATGGGTATTATTTATTAATTGTTGTTGACACAGAAAGAATTATTAATCTATAGGGTATTATTTATTTAATTTATGTACACAGAAAGAATATTGGATATATTGGGTATTATTTATTAATTGTTGTAGACACAGAAAGTAAAAGAGAATCTATAGGGTATTTTTATATATTTGTGTTGACACAGAAAGTAAAAAGGGAACCTACTAGGTTTATTTATTTAATTTATGTACACAGAAAGAATTATTAATCTATGGGATATTTTTATATATTGTTGTTGACACAGAAATAATATTGGAATCTATAGGGTATTATTTATTTAATTTGTGTACACAGAAAGAATATTGGATATATTGGGTATTATTTATTTAATTTGTGTTGACACAAAAAGAATTATTAAACTATAGGTATTATTTATTTAATTTATGTACATAAAAAAGAATATTGGAATCTATAGGGTATTATTTATTTAATTTATGTACACAGAAAGAATATTGGATATATTGGGTATTATTTATATATTTGTGTTGACACAAAAAATAATTATTAAACTATAGAATATTTTTATATATTTGTGTTGACACAAAAAAGAATATTGGAATCTATTGGGTATTATTTATTAATTGTTGTTGACACAGAAAGAATATTGGATATATTGGGTATTATTTATATATTTGTGTTGACACAAAAAATAATTATTAAACTATAGGGTATTATTTATTAATTGTGTTGACACAGAAATAATATTGGAATCTATTGGGTATTTTTATATATTTGTGTTGACACATAAAGTAAAAGGAATCTATAGGGTATTATTTATATATTTGTGTTGACACAGAAATAATATTGGAATCTATAGGTATTATTTATTTTATTTATGTACATAAGAAAGAATATTGGATATATAGGATATTATTTATTAATTGTTGTAGACACAGAAAGTAAAAAGGAATCTATGGGTATTATTTATTAATTGTTGTAGACACAAAAAGTAAAAGGAACCTATAGGGTATTATTTATTAATTGTGTTGACACAAAAAGTAAAAGGGAATCTATAGGGTATTATTTATTTAATTTATGTACACAAAAAGAATTATTAAACTATAGGATATTTTGATATATTGTTGTTGACACAAAAAGTAAAAGGGAACCTATAGGGTATTTTTATTTAATTTATGTACACAAAAAGAATTATTAAACTATAGGATATTTTGATATATTGTTGTTGACACAAAAAGTAAAAGGGAACCTATAGGGTATTTTTATATATTTGTGTTGACACAGAAAGTAAAAGGGAATCTATAGGGTATTATTTATATATTTGTGTTGACACAAAAAGAATATTGGATATATAGGGTATTATTTATTAATTGTGTTGACACAGAAAGAAAAAGGAACCTATTAGGTATTTTGATATATTTGTGTTGACACAGATTGGAGAGATGGATAGTATTTTATCCTAATTCGCAAATACTCATTCGCATATTTGTCAACAAGTATTCATTCTCTTTCTTTTTTAATTTGTTTAAAAAAGTTTCTGTATTGGATATATCCTTAATGAATGTTTTCGTTTTATAATGGAGTTTGA
>Ga0209107_10000252_pt1 | contig 32584 bp, 29 predicted proteins | sample LakErihyJuly2011_2_FD_187460 | JGI IMG/M metagenome (GOLD analysis project Ga0209107, IMG submission 187460) | Freshwater microbial communities from dead zone in Lake Erie, Canada - CCB hypolimnion July 2011 (SPAdes) (version 2) | ecosystem: Environmental > Aquatic > Freshwater > Lentic >...
CGAGATGCCGCGGAAGTCACGAACGCGGGGCAGCGAAACGGTGACGAAGCGGTCCAGGAATTCGAACATGGTGACGCCACGCAGCGTGACCATGCAGCCGATGGGCATGTTTTCGCGGATCTTGAAGCCGGCGATGGGCTTCTTGGACATGGTGACCACGGGCTTTTGGCCGGCGATCTTGGTCAGGTCGCCAACGGCGTGGTCCATGACCTTCTTGTCCGAGACGGCTTCCGAGACACCCATGTTCAGGGTGATCTTGGTCAGACGCGGCACTTCCATGATCGACTTGTAGCCAAACTGTTTCATCAGTTCGGGAACAATCTTTTCGCGGTAGATCTGCTGCAGGCGAGCTTGTTGTTGAGCCATGTTGGACCTCAAGCCTTGATTTCTTCGCCGCTGGACTTGAAGACGCGCACTTTCTTGCCGTCTGCCAGGAGCTTGATACCGACGCGGTCAGCCTTGCCAGAAGCAGGGTTGAAAATGGCCACGTTGGACTGATGGATGGGCATGGTCTTGTCGACGATGCCACCGGTGGTGCCCTTCAGGGGGTTCGGCTTGACGTGCTTTTTCGACACGTTCACGCCGTCAACCAGCAGGTGGTCCACGTCGATGCGAGCCGACACGGTGCCGCGCTTGCCTTTGTCGCGGCCGGTCAGAACGATGACCTGGTCGCCAGTTTTGAGCTTGTTCATTGAGCTGTCCTTTGCTGAACTGCGTTGGCCGACGGTCAGAGGACCTCGGGGGCCAGCGACACGATCTTCATGAAGCGCTCGGTACGCAGTTCACGCGTCACGGGGCCGAAGATGCGGGTGCCGATGGGCTCCAGCTTGGCGTTCAGCAGCACGGCGGCATTGCCGTCGAACTTGATCAGCGAGCCGTCTTGACGACGCACGCCCTTGGCGGTGCGAACGACCACAGCGCTGTAAACCTCGCCCTTTTTGACGCGGCCACGCGGTGCGGCTTCTTTGATGCTCACCTTGATGATGTCGCCGATACCAGCGTAACGACGCTTAGAGCCACCGAGCACCTTGATGCACATGACGCTCTTGGCACCCGTGTTGTCTGCGACATCGAGTCGCGATTGCATTTGGATCATGGTGTACCCCAACTTGATTGTTCGGCTGCGCAAACCACTGCACAACAACGAACCATCAGTCTTGGGCCCGAAGAATCGGGCGGATCTGAAAAAGTGCTTGTTTCGAAGAAACCGCCAAGGAGTGGCAGACCGAAGACAAACTCTTCAACAGCGAAGCCTTGCATTATGCACGCGTTTGGAGTGGCTGGTCAAGCCCCCGTGCACGCAAGATGAGAAATAGATGGCCGAAGCCTGAAATCCCCAGGCCAAGGGCCTTGGGCGGGGAGGTTCAGGCGGTGCCGCCGACGGTCAGGCCGTCGATGCGCAGGGTGGGCTGGCCCACGCCCACGGGCACGCTTTGGCCTTCCTTGCCGCAGGTGCCGACGCCGCTGTCCAGCGCCAGGTCGTTGCCGATCATGCTGACGCGGTTCATGGCGTCGGGGCCATTGCCGATCAGCGTGGCGCCCTTGACCGGGTAAAGGATCTTGCCCTTTTCCACCCAGTAGGCCTCGGAGGCCGAGAAGACGAACTTGCCGGAGGTGATGTCCACCTGGCCGCCACCGAAATTGACGGCGTAAACGCCGCGGTCGATGGAGGCGACGATTTCCTGCGGGTCCTTGTCGCCAGCCAGCATGTAGGTGTTGGTCATGCGCGGCATGGGCAGGTGGGCGTAGCTTTCGCGGCGGCCGTTGCCGGTGGGCGCCGTCTTCATCAAGCGGGCGTTGGTGGCGTCCTGGATGTAGCCGCGCAGGATGCCGTCCTCGATCAGGACGTTGCGCTGGCTGACGTGGCCTTCGTCGTCGATGTTGAGCGAGCCGCGGCGGTCCGGCAGGGTGCCGTCGTCGAGCACGGTGACGCCCTTGGAGGCGACGCGCTGGCCGATGCGGCCCGCGTAAACGCTGGAGCCCTTGCGGTTGAAGTCGCCCTCCAGGCCGTGGCCCACCGCTTCGTGCAGCAGGATGCCAGGCCAGCCATTGCCGAGCACGACGGTCATTTCGCCGGCCGGTGCCGGGCGGGCTTCGAGGTTGACCAGGGCGGCGTGCGCGGCCTGATCGACGTAGGTCTGGACGATCTCGGGCGTGAAATAGGCCAGGTCGTGGCGGCCACCGCCCCCGCCGGAGCCCACTTCGCGGCGGCCGTTTTGCTCGGCGATCACGGTGACGGACAGGCGGATGAGGGGGCGCACGTCGGCGGCCAGCACGCCGTTGGCGCGGGCCACCATCACGACGTCGTACTCGCAGCCCAGGCCGGCCATGACCTGCACGATGCGCGGGTCTTTGGCGCGGGCGCGGCGCTCGACGTCCTCCAGCAGCGCGACCTTGGCGGCGCTGTCCATGGAGGCGATGGGGTCGAAGGAGGCGTAGAGGCTGCGGCTGGGCACGACGCGGTGGCTGTCCACCTTGACGCGGCGGCTCTGGCCGGCGGCAGCGATGGTGCGCACGGTGCGGGCGGCGTCCAGCAGGGCGGCCTCGGAGATGTCGTCGGAGTAGGCAAACGCGGTTTTCTCGCCAGCGATGGCGCGCACGCCCACACCCTGGTCGATGCCGAAGCTGCCGGACTTGACGATGCCCTCTTCCAGGCTCCAGCCTTCGCTGCGGGTGTACTGGAAGTAGAGGTCGGCGTCGTCGACGCGGTGCTGGGTGATGACGCGCAGGGCGTTCAGCAGGCTGGATTCGTCCAGGCCGTAAGGCGCCAGCAGGAGGTCGCGGGCGGTTTGCAGGCGGGCGAGGGTGGCGTCAACAGCGATCATGCGGTGGATTGTGGCACGGGCGCCCTGCCTGCGCCGGGCAAGGGCTCGGGGGCGCCTCAGAGATGCCTCAGGGGTGCTTCAAAGATGCAACAAGGCGCGCACCCGCAGGTGCTCGTCGGGCTTGAAGTTGGCGTTGATGTAGGCGTCCATGTCCTGCTTGCGCTGGAGGTCGGACAGCTGGCCCGAGGCCTTCAGGCGCTCCCACTCGCTGCGGGCCGAGGCCAGGCGGCGCTCCCAGTCGGCCCATTCCTCGTCGGCCCTGGAGAGGCGGTCAGCGGCGGCCTGGCCGTAACGGGCGACGCGCTCGGCGTGCACGGCGGCGGGGTCTTTGCCGGGCGCCATCTGGGGCACGGGCTCGCCGGGGTCCGGGGCGGGTGGCTGGCCGGACTCGACCTGGGCCATGAACTGCTGGAATTTGGCTTCGTCGTCGGCGTAGAAGGCCTTGGCCCAGTCTTCGCCGAGGATCTGGCGGCGCACCAGGCGCTGCTCCTCGAAGGCGGGGCGCCAAGTGGACTGGTCGGCCTGGACAAAGACGCTGCGCCAGGCATAGGTGCGCACCTGCCAGTGCTTGTCCCAGACGGCCATGATGGCGTTGGCGAGGGCTTCGCCATGGGCGCGCCGGGCCTCGTCTTCGACCAGGTTGCGGATGTCGGCGATGGTGACTTCGCCCAGACCGAGGATGTAGTACTCGAAGCGCTTGCGCAGCTCGGGGCAGGCCGTCAGCTTGTCGCCGGTGACGCACCAGTTGCCGCTGGGCTCGGTGCCCTGGAAGGAGCCTTCCTTGAAGAGTTTGACGCGCACCTGCTCGGCGCTCAGCACCGTGGTGACAGGCGCGCTGGCGTCGCGGGGGGCGGGCGCTTCGTCGGGGCGGATCATGCCCCAGCCGCCGCCTGCGGCCGCACCTGCGATGCTGGCCAGACCACCCGGCCGCTGCGAGGCCATCCAGCCGGCAGCCACCGCACCCACGGCGAGCGCCACGGCGGCGCCCTTCATCCATCCACGCATCTGCATCGCGCACACCTTTTGACTCGCTGGCCGCGCGCGTCCGTGGCCACGGACACGCGCCAATTCTTCGACCCGGCCAGGCCAGCGCCGGCCGGGTCGCACTGCTTCAAAGCACAGGCTCAGTTCACAGGAAGGCCCACTTCAGGCGGTTGGCGTGCTGCACGTAGAAGGCCACCGGGTCCGGCGAGCTGCTGCCGATGGTGCCCAGCACCTGGTTGATTTCGTCCAGGTGGTTCCAGGTGTAGTTGTCCTTGATGACCTTGCCCCAGTGGCTGGAGCAGCGGCCGACCAAGCCGTCGTTCGGCTCGCTGCCGAAGTACTTGGCGGTTTCGGCCAGGATGGCGTCAGACACGTCCCAACCATTGGTCTTCACCGAAGTGCCCGAGAACGAGTAGAAGCGGATGCTGTTGCCGGCGATGGTGGCCTTGTCGGGGCCAACGCCGCAGGTGGTGGTCGGGGCGCCCGCGGGGAACTTGGCGTTGAACTTGGCCGCACCTTCGCTGCTGAGGGCGCCCAGGGCGGTCAGCAGGTCGGTGTTGCTGGTGGTCTTGTTGCCGGTCAGCCAGGAAATCAGCTTGAGGCCCGCCGTGGCAGCCTGGTCGAAGCCGCCACCCGGGGTGGTGTTCGCGCCGATGACGTCGGCCACCTTGGAGCCAAAGTGCGTGCCAGCCACGGTGCTGACCGAAGCCACCATCGTGGGCACGGTGCCGGCGGCGTAACGCACGGTCGGGCCGCCATGGCTGTGGCCGATCAGGTTGAACTTGGTCACACCATCCTTGGCGGCCCACTGCTTCATCTGCTGGATGAGCTCTTCACCGCGGAATTCGGTGGTCTGCGACGGGTTCACCGAAGCGACATAGACGGTGGCGCCTTCGTTGCGCAGGGTGCCGGGCACGTCGTAGAAATAGTTGACGGCGCCCAGGATGTTGTCAAAGCCGATGAAGCCGTGGACCAGCACGATGGGGTACTTGGTCTTGGCCTGGACGCCCGCATGGGCGGCAGGCGCGGCCAGTGCGACGCCAGCCACGACGGCGGCGGCACAGACGGACGAGAGCGAAAGCTTGAATTTCATGGTGTTGTCTCCGGTGTTGGGGGTGCGTGCCGTCAGCCTCACAGGCCAGCCAGCTTCAGGCGGTTGACCTGCTGCTTGTAGAACGCGACGGGGTCAGGCGCGCCCTTGCCGATGGTGCCCAGCACCTGGTTGATTTCGTCGAGGTGGTTCCAGGCGTAGTCGTCCTTGATGACCTTGCCCCAGTGGCTGGAGCAGCGGCCCACCAGGCCGTCGTTGGGCTCGTCCTTGAAGTAGGGCGCGGTGCCTGCCAGGATCAGGTCGGAGATGTCCCAGCCGTTGGTCTTGACGGCCGTGCCGGAGAAGGAATAGAAGCGGATGCTGTTGCCGGCCACGCTGGCGACTTCCGGGCCCGTGCCGCAAGCGGTGGTGGGCGCGCCGGCGGGGAACTTGGCGTTGAAGGTGGCGGCGCCAGCGGTGGACAGAGAGCTCAGGGCGGCGGCCAGGTTGGTGCTGTCGGTGGTCTTGTTGCCGGTCAGCCAGGAAATCAGCTTCAGGCCGGCGGTGGCCAGGCCATTGAGCGTCTTGTCGCCCGAGACTTGCGGGCCCAGCTCGTCGGCAACCACGGTGCCGAAGTGCGTGCCGGCCACGGTGCTGACCGAGGCCACCAGCGTGGGCACGGTGCCAGCGGCATAGCGCACGGTCGGGCCGCCATGGCTGTGGCCGATCAGGTTGAACTTGGCGACGCCGTCCTTGGCGGCCCACTGCTTCATCTGCTGGATGAGCTCTTCACCGCGGAATTCGGTGGTCTGCGACGGGTTCACCGAAGCGATGTAGACCGTGGCACCTTCGTTGCGCAGGTTGCCGGGGATGTCGTAGAAGTAGTTGACGACGCCCAGGATGCTGTCAAAGCCGATGAAGCCGTGCACCAGCACGACGGGGTACTTGGTCTTGGCGGTGGTGCCAGCGGCGTGGGCGGCGGGGGCTGCCAGTGCGAAGCCAGCCACGGCGGCGGCGGCGCAGACCGCCTTGAGGGCGCCCTTGCGGGTGGAAGTGAAGGTCATGCTCGTGCTCCTGTTGTGTGTGCCTGCGGAAGGGAAACGGATGTGCGTGGAACGCAGACAGACGCAGTATCTGGAGAACACTTTTCGTTAAATTCAGGGCATACCCTCGCGGCGGGGAAACCTCTCTCCCTCGATGTGTGTAAAGCGCGTTTGGCGGCAAATTGCGCGCACATCCCCGCAGATGAGGGGGATGAGGCGGTGCTTGGGCACGTGCCAAGCGCCCGAAAGCGCAGCAACCGATGGCATCAGGGTGTGAAATCCTGCACACAGCAAGCCTGACCACCCGGGCGGGCTACGCCGGGTGGGGGGCATCGGGGGATGCGGGCCTCAGCCTTCGCTGGCGGGGTCGTCAGCGTGATCGTTGGCCTGGCGCAGGCGCAAGGCGTCGTCGTACAGCGCCTTGCGCGGCAAACCGAGCACATCGGCCACCAGGGCGGCGGCCTGCTTCACCGGCACATGGCGCACCAACTCGCCCAGCAGCGCCGACACCTCCGGCGAGATGCCAGCAGCTTGCGGCGCAGGGGGCTGGGCATGCACCACCAACACGAACTCGCCGCGCAGGCGGTTGGCGTCGGCCTGCAACCAGGCCGGCAAGCCGGCCACGGCCACGGTGGCGATGGTCTCGAACTGCTTGCTGAGTTCGCGGCACAGCGTGACCTGGCCGTCGGGCAGCACCTCGGCCAGCTCGGCGGCCAGGGCCTCGATGCGGTGGGGCGCCTCGAACAGCACGACGCTGTGGTCCTGCCCCAGCAGCGCGCGCAGGCGGCTCAGGCGCGCCAGGCCTTTGGACGGCAGGAAGCCTTCGAAGCGGAAACCGTGGGCCAGCACGTCGCCCGCCGCGCTCAGGGCGGTGGTGACGCTGCTGGGCCCGGGCAAGGGCACCACGGGCAGGCCGGCCGCCTGGGCGGCACGCACGAGGTGGGCGCCGGGGTCGGAAATGGCGGGCGTGCCCGCGTCGCTGACATAGGCCACGCGCTGGCCCTGCTGCAGGCGCGCGATGACCTGCTCGGCCGCCTGGGCCTCGTTGTGCTGGTGCAGGGCCAGCAGGGACTTGTCCAGCCCGAGGTGGCGCAGCAGGCCGCCGCTGACGCGGGTGTCTTCGCAGGCCACGGCGTCCACCAGGGCCAGCACCTGCACCGCGCGCAGGCTCAGGTCGGCCAGGTTGCCGATCGGCGTGGGCACGAGGTAGAGCGCGCCTTTGGGATACTGCTGGCTGCCGGCCACCTGTTGAGCGGCCTGGAGCAGCAAATTGACATCAAGGGTCACAACGAAATCCCGGGGCGATGAGGGTGAGGAACGCGCCTTGCAGCACCTGCTGGCGCAAGGCTTGGCATTGGTCGAACGCAATTATCGGGTGGCGCGGGGCCCGAGCGCGCGCGGCGCCGAGGTGGACCTCATCATGCGCGACCGCGACGGCACGCTGGTGTTCGTGGAAGTGCGCCAGCGCGCCAGCACCGACCACGGCGGCGCCGCGGCGTCCGTCACTCGGGGCAAGCAGCGCCGGTGCATCCTTGGGGCGAAGTTTTACCTCCAGACACTTTCGGTGTGGCCGCCCTGCCGTTTCGACGTGGTGGCCATCGACGGCGAGGCCCTGAGCTGGTTGCCCGCGGCCTTCGATGCCAGCTGAGCTGACATATCATCGGCCGCATATGCCGGATACCCCTTATCTGCCCACCCACTTGCAGCAACCCCTGCTGGAAACCGCCGACTGGCTCTACCAGTCGTCCGAGCGCCTGGCGCTGCAGCTGAACTTCGCGGCGCAAGCCTTGATGCACACCCTGACCGCTGGCGGGCGGGTGCTGTGCGCCGGCGAGGCCGAAGCCGCCTGGCTGGCCCAGCAAGCCGCCAACCTGCTGGTGCGGGGCGCGGGCCGCGAGCGCCCTCCCCTGGCGGCGCACGCCCTGGTGCCGGCCAGCAGCCCGCAACACGCCACCCTGGCCCAGCAACTCAACGCGCTCGGTCACCCGGGCGATGTCTGGCTGGCGTTCTCGATGGAGCGCGACGAACCCGACCTGCTGGCCGCCACACAAGCCGCACGTGAGCTGGACCTGACCCTCGTGGCCTTCACGGGCGAAGCCGCCAGCGTGCTGGGCCCGCAGCTGCGCGACACCGACGTCTGGGTGCCCCTGCCGGGAACCCAGGCCCCCACCCTTTTTGCCCTTGGATGGCTGGCCCTGCATGGCCTGTGCGCAGCCGTTGACAACCATTTGCTTGGAGAAGCTGCATGAACCCCTCGCGCACGACCTTGAACACCCCCGCCCTGCGCACCCGCCTGGTGTGCGCGCTGCTGGCCGCCGCCAGCCTGAGCGCCTGCGCCCCGCTGGTGCTGGGCACCGCCGTCGGTGGTGCGCTCGTCGCCTCTGACCGCCGCACCTCGGGCGCACAGGTCGAAGACAAGGCCATCGAACTCAAAACCAGCAACCGCCTGGGCGACGCTTTCGGTGGCCGCGCGCACATCAACGTCAACGCCTACAACCGCATGGTGCTGCTGACCGGCGAGGTGCCGGCAGAGCCCGACCGCCTGACGGCCGAGCAGATCGCTTCCCGCGTGGAGAACGCTGGCACCGTGGTCAACCAGCTGGTCGTGGCCACCAACAGCACGCTGGGCTCGCGCTCCAACGACGTGCTGCTGGCCACCAAGGTGCGCGCCACCCTGGTCGACGCCCGCGACATCATCAACAGCGCCTTCGACATCGTTGTCGAGCGCGGTGAGGTCTACCTGATGGGCATCGTGAGCGAGCGCGAAGCCAACCGCGCCGCCGAGCTGACCGCCAGCATCGACGGCGTCAAGAAGGTCGTGAAGGTCTTCCAGATCATCAGCGAAGACGAGCTGGCCAAGCGCCAACCCAAGCCCGTGAGCAGCGAGCCGGCGAACACACCGGCTTCCCCTCGCTGACGCCTCGCTGAACGCTGCGTTGAACCCTGCGCTGACTCAGCGCAAGCGGCGGATCAGCCCGGAGGTGTCCTGGCGGCCGCCGCCCATGGCCTGCACATCGGCATAAAACTGGTCGATGAGGGCCGTGGCCGGCACGCGGGCCCCCAGGCGGCGGGCCTCGTCGAGCACCAAGCCCAGGTCCTTGCGCATCCAGTCGACGGCGAAGCCGAAGTCGAACTCGCTGCGCAGCATGGTCGGGCCCCGGTGGACCATCTGCCAGCTGCTGGCCGCGCCTTGCGAGATGACGTCCAGCACCTTGGGCATGTCCAGCCCGGCCTTCTCGCCAAAAGCCAGGGCCTCGGCCAGGCTTTGCAAGACACCGCCCACGCAGATCTGGTTGACCATCTTGGCCAACTGCCCCGCGCCGCTGTCGCCCAGGTGGGTGACGGCCCGCGCGAAGGCCGCGATGAGCGGCTGCACCTGCGCGAAAGCCTGCGCATCGCCACCGCACATCACCGTCAGCGCCCCGTTGATGGCGCCCACATTGCCACCCGACACGGGCGCATCGACGAACTGCAAACCACGCTCGCGGGCAGCTGCCGCCAGTTCACGCGCCACATCGGCCGAGGCGGTGGTGTGGTCCACCACGATGCCACCCGACTGCAAGGTCTGGAACACGCCGTGCGGGCCGCTGACCACCTCGCGCAGGTCGTCGTCGTTGCCCACGCAGGTGAACACCACGGTGGCGCCGCGGGCAGCTTCGGCCGGGGTGGCGGCGGTCTGTGCCTGCGCCTGAACCACCGCGCCCGCCTGCTCGGTCAACCAGGCCTGCACCTTGGCGGCCGTGCGGTTGTACACGGTGACGTGGTGGCCGGCGCGCAGCAGGTGCGTGGCCATCGGGGCGCCCATGGTGCCCAGGCCGATGAAGGCCACGCGGGTGGACGGGTGCGGGGCGTAAGCCTTGTCGGTCACGGACATCAGACGATCCTCAGGTGCTCGGTGCCGGCGCCCAGGTCCTGGTTGCGCGCGCGCTGGCTGTGGAGCTTGATCTGCAAGCGCAGGTCGTTGACCGAATCGGCGTTGCGCAGCGCGTCTTCGTAGGTGATGTCGTTGCCTTCGAAGAGGTCGTAGAGCGCCTGGTCGAAGGTCTGCATGCCCAGCTCGCGCGACTTCTTCATGATCTCCTTGATCTCGCCAACCTCGCCCTTGAAGATGAGGTCCGCGATCAGCGGCGTGTTCAGCAGGATCTCGACCGCAGCCACCCGGCCCTTGCCTTGCTGGCGCGGCATCAGGCGCTGCGAGACCAGGGCCTTGAGGTTGAGCGAGAGGTCCATCAGCAGCTGCGGACGGCGCTCTTCGGGGAAGAAGTTGATGATGCGGTCCAGCGCCTGGTTGGCGCTGTTGGCGTGCAGCGTGGCCATGCACAGGTGGCCGGTTTCGGCGAACTGCACGGCGTGCTCCATGGCCTCGCGGTCGCGGATTTCGCCCATCAGGATGACGTCGGGCGCCTGGCGCAGGGTGTTCTTCAGGGCGATGCCCCAGTCGTCGGTGTCGATGCCGATTTCACGCTGCGTGACGATGCAGTTCTTGTGCGGGTGCACGAACTCGACCGGGTCTTCCAGCGTGATGATGTGCCCGTAGGAGCTCTCGTTGCGGTGGTCCACCATGGCGGCCAGCGTGGTCGACTTGCCCGAGCCCGTCGCCCCCACGAGGATGACCAGGCCGCGCTTGGTGGACGACACTTCCTTGAGCACCTGCGGCAGATGCATCGCGTCGATGGTCGGCACGACCTGCGGGATGACGCGCATCACCATGCCCACATGGCCTTGCTGCACGAAGGCGTTCACGCGGAAACGCCCCACGCCGCTGGGCGAGATGGCGAAGTTGCATTCCTTGGTGCGCTCGAACTCGGCGGCCTGCTTGTCGTTCATGACCGAGCGGGCCAGGGCCAGGGTGTGGCCCGGTGTCAAGGGCTGCGGCGAGACCTTGGTCACCTTGCCGTCGACCTTGATGGCGGGCGGGAATTCGGCCGTGAGGAAGAGGTCGGAGCCACCGCGCGACACCATCAGGCGCAACAGGTCGGTGATGAACTTCGAGGCTTGATCGCGTTCCATGGTGGTCTGCCGGAAGGGGGTGGAGGGTCAGCCAGCCGTCAGCAGCGCACCCAGGCGCGCACTGAGCTGGCGCATGCGCAGCGACAGGCGGCGCGCCATCGAGGTCATGAGGGCCATGCCCAGGCGGGGGTCTTCGATGGCGAGCTCGTCCAGCGCGTGGCTGCTGAGCACGGCCAGCGACACGCGGCTGAGCGTCAGGCAGGAGGCGAAGCGGCTGCCGGCATCGAGCAGGGACATCTCGCCCAGCACATCGCCCTCACGGGCCTCGGCCAGACGGGCGTGCGCGCCGGTGGGCTGGATGCGGTCCACGGCCACCAGGCCTTCGAGCACGATGAGCGCGTAGTCGCCCTTTTCGTCTTGCACGATGAGCTCACGCCCTGGCGGCACGGTGACGAATTGCAGGTGCTCCAGCACCTTGCGGTGGTCTTCGTCGGACAGCGAGGCCATCAGCACATCGCTGCCCCAGGCGGCCAGCAGCAGCTTGAGGCCGAGCTCGGGCTCCAGCGGGTGGGCGCCCACGGCCAGGGCGCGGGCGTTCCAGGCCGAGGTGGCGCGCACGTCTTCCGGGCGCTCCATGAACTGCGTGGCGAAAAAGCCCTCGTCGTCGGCCTCGGCGGCTGCGTGGCTCGGGTCATCGGGCCGTTTGACTGCGCCCACGAAGCGGTCCAGGAAGCGCTTCATGGTCATCCCGGGAAGTTTTCGGGGATCTTGGCCTTGGCGCGTGCCTCGGACGGCGAGATCACGTTGCGGCGGACGAGGTCGGCGAGGTTCTGGTCCAGCGTCTGCATGCCCAGGCTGTTGCCGGTCTGGATGGACGAGTACATCTGCGCGATCTTGTTTTCGCGGATCAGGTTGCGGATGGCGGGCGTGCCGATCATGATTTCGTGCGCGGCCACGCGGCCGTTGCCGTCCTTGGTCTTGCACAGCGTCTGCGAAACGACGGCCTGCAGCGACTCCGACAACATGGCGCGGACCATGTCCTTCTCGGCCGCGGGGAAGACGTCCACCACGCGGTCGATGGTTTTCGCCGCCGACGAGGTGTGCAGCGTGCCGAAGACCAAGTGGCCGGTTTCGGCGGCGGTCAGCGCCAGGCGGATGGTTTCCAGGTCGCGCATTTCGCCCACCAGGATGCAGTCCGGGTCTTCGCGCAGGGCCGAGCGCAGGGCGTTGGCGAAGCTCAGGGTGTGCGGGCCGACCTCGCGCTGGTTGATCAGGCACTTCTTGGACTCGTGCACGAATTCGATGGGGTCTTCCACCGTCAGCACGTGGCCGTACTCGGTCTCGTTGAGGTGGTTGACCATGGCGGCGAGCGTGGTCGATTTGCCCGAGCCCGTGGGGCCCGTGACCAGCACCAGGCCGCGCGGCTTGAGCGCCAGATCCTGGAAGACCTTGGGCGCGGCCAGCTGCTCCAGCGTCAGGATCTTGGAGGGAATGGTCCGGAACACGGCGCCGGCGCCGCGGTTCTGGTTGAAGGCATTGACGCGGAAACGCGCCAGGCCCTGGATCTCGAAGGAGAAATCCACCTCCAGCGTTTCTTCGTAGTGCTTGCGCTGCACGTCGTTCATGATGTCGTACACCATGTCGTGGACCTGTTTGTGGTCCAGCGCATCGACGTTGATGCGGCGCACATCGCCATGCACCCGGATCATGGGCGGCAGCCCCGCCGACAGGTGCAGGTCAGACGCCTTGTTTTTGACCGAGAAGGCAAGCAGCTGGGTGATGTCCATGGATGATGTGAAACTGGGCACAACGGATGAGACCCATTATGGCGACGATCGCAGACAAGCTACAACTCGTTAGGGGCAGGATTGCCCGTGCTGTTTCGGAATTTGGACGCCCGCCCGGCAGCGTGACGCTGCTGGCCGTGAGCAAGACGTTTCCAGCGGTAACGGTGCGCGAGGCCGTGGCCGCCGGGCAGCACCAGTTCGGCGAGAACTACGTGCAGGAGGCGCTCGACAAGATCGCCGAGCTGGCCGACCTGCGCGACCAGATCACCTGGCACCTCATCGGGCCGCTGCAAAGCAACAAGACCCGCGTGGTGGCCGAGGCCTTCGACTGGGTGCACACGGTGGACCGCCTCAAGATCGCGCAGCGCCTCAGCGAGCAACGCCCGGCCCACCTGCCCCCCCTGCAGGTCTGCATCCAGGTCAACACCAGCGGCGAGGACAGCAAAAGCGGCGTCGCCCCCGAAGAAGCCCTGGCGCTGGCCCGGGCCGTGGCCGCCCTGCCCCGCCTGCAACTGCGCGGCGTGATGGGTTTGCCTGCGCCCTCGCCCGACCCGGCCGAACAGCAGCGACAATTGCATGCCGTGCGTGTCGTCTTCGATCTCCTGCAATCAGAGGGTCTTCCCTTGGACACCCTGTCCATGGGCATGAGTGCAGACCTCGAAGTGGCCGTGGAACAAGGGTCAACCCTGGTCAGGGTGGGGACTGCCCTATTCGGCCAGCGCTGACGCACGCACTAAGATGCCGGTCTGATGAAAGACGAGGTATGGAAGTTTCTCCCGCGCCCCATTACTTGCTGGTGGATGACCACAGCCTGATCCGAGAAGGCATGATGCAGGCCATCCGCAGCCTCGCACCGACCGCTCGCTTCTCGCAGGCCAACTCCTTGCAGTCCACGCTGGCCAAGCTGGACGAAACCGCCGCCACCGATCCGATCGATGTGGTCCTGCTCGATTTGGGCCTGCCGGACAGCCGCGGCGTGGCCACGCTGCAGGCCGTGCGTGCGGCCGCGCCGACGCAGCGCATCGGCATCATCACGGGCCAGGCCGATGTGCAGGTGGCGCTGGAGTGCATCCACCACGGTGCCTCCTGCTTCATCCCCAAGCTCGCCGAGATCGATGGCTTCACCGGCGCCTTGCAGGCCCTGGTCGAAGGCCGGCTGCATTTCCCATCGGAGCTGCTGTCGCCCAGCGAGGTGGACTTCCCCGCGCCCGATGAAGACAGCGCGCTGCGCACCATCCGCCTGACGCCGCGTCAGAAGGACGTGCTGCAGTGGATCCTGAAGGGCTGCACCAACCACGCCATCGCCACAGCCCTGGGCATCAGCGCCGAAACCGTCAAGCTGCACGTCAGCGCCATCTTCCGCGCCTACGGCGTGCACAGCCGCACCCAACTCGTCTTGCTGTGCTCGCGCAGCCCGCAAGCGGCCAGCCCCCAGGCTGACGAGCTCACCAGCACCGAGCACGACCCGCAACAGGACAGCGTGTGAGCATCCTGCGGCGGTCGCTGCGGGGACTGTCGCCCATCGAGGCGCGCATCGACCTGCAGCTGCTGCACGACAGCTGGCGGCATTCGCCCGGCTCCATCCTGGCGCAGTTCGCCGCCCTGCTCATGCTGGGCTGGATGGTCCGCGACTGGCCCATGGCCCATTGGAAATGGGTGCTGCCGGCCTTCGGCCACCTCACGGTGTGGGCCACGGTGGGCATGCTGGTGCGGCACTTCCACCGCTTCGGCATCACCGAATCCGGCTACGGTCGCTGGCGCACGCGGCTGCTGATCTGGCACACCCTCGAAGGCACGATGTGGGGCCTGATCGCCGTGGCGCTGCTGGCCGTGGCCACGCCCGAGTGGCGCATGACCATCGTGGCAGCGCTCATCGTCTATGGCTACACGGTCATGCTGGTCACCATCCACGACTGGGCCGTGGCCTTCATGGGCAGCGTGCCGGTGGTGTTGCTGGTGGCCGGGCGCCTGGCCAATGAGCACAACAGCAGCTCCAGCTTCCTGGCCCTGGTGTTGGTGGTGTCGCTGCTGACCTGCATGGGCGTGTCGCTGAGCGTGAACCGCCGCTTGCGCGAAGCCGTGCTGCTGCGCCACGAGAACGCCGGCCTGGTGCTGCAGCTGCGCGAGGAAATCAACAAGGTGACCGAGGCCAAGGCCCGCGCCGAAGCGGCCGACCGCCTCAAGGGCGAGTTCTTCGCGGCCGCCAGCCACGACCTGCGCCAGCCCCTGCACGTGATGATGCTGCTGAGCAGCGCGCTCAAGCCCTGGATCCACCAGGACGAGGGCCAGAGCCTGCTGCGCAAGCTGCAGACGGCGCTGGGCTCGCTGGGCGCGATGTTCGAGCAGATGTTCTTCGTGGCGCGGGTGGACGCCCAGCGCGTGGATTACCGCGCCGAGGCCCTGCCCCTGGCCGAGATGTGGGCGCGGCTGGACAGCGAGTTCTCCATCCTCTGCGCCAGCCAGGGCCTGCAATGGCGGCTCGACCCCAGCAGCGAATGGGTGCAGACCGACGGCTACGTGCTGGAGCGCATCCTGCGCAACCTGCTGAACAACGCGGTGCGCTACACCGAACACGGCGAGGTGCGCCTGCGCGCCCGCAAGCGCGGCCCCTGGGTGATCTGCCAGGTGTGGGACACGGGCGTGGGCATCCAGCGCCAGCACCGCCACCGCATCTTCGACGACTACTTCCAGGCCCGCAACGACGGGCGCCTGAGCAGCGAGGGCCTGGGCCTGGGCCTGGCCGTGGTGCGTCGCCTGAGCCTGCTGGGCCCGACGCCGGTCACGGTGCTGTCGCGCCTGGGGCGGGGCTCGTGCTTCAGCGTGCGCGTGCCGCGCCTGATCCCGGCGAGCCTGGTCGAGGTCACGCCTGCGGCGAGCAGCACCAAAACGCCTCCCCCCGCCAAGGCCCAGGCCGCAGCGCAGGCGATGGCGCGCACCGGCCGGGGCGTGGTCGTGCTGGTGGAAGACGACCCCCAGGTGCGCGACAGCACCTCGCTGGTGCTACAGCAGCACGGCTGGCATGTCGCGGGTGCGGCCACACCGGACGAGGCCGTGGCCGAGGTCGCCGCCATGCAGGACGACGGCCGCATGCCCGAAGGCGACATGCCCGCCGCCCTGGTGAGCGACCACCGCCTGGGGCTGTCGATCAACGGCCTGGACGCCATCCGCCAACTGCGCTACGAATTCGGCGACGAGCTGCCCGCCTTCCTGCTCACGGGCGAAGCCTCCGAGGGCCTGACGGACGAAGCCGCCCAGGCGCGCGTGCAGTTGCTGAAAAAACCCATCGAGGCCGAACGCCTGTTGCAGATGCTGGCCGACTCGACCGCGCCGGCCACCGATGCGGCAGATGCGGCATGATGCCGGCCATGAACAGCACCACCTCCCCGACCGACCTGTCCCGTGCCGACATCGCCTTCATCGGCGGCGGCAACATGGCCACGGCCATCATCGGCGGCCTGCTGCGCCAAGGGCGCGCGCCGTCCAGCATCCTCGTCATCGACCCCAGCGCCGAGCAGCGCAGCCGCCTGAGCGACACACTCGGCGTGCGCACCGCCGCCGCGCCGGATGCGCCCGAAGCCACCTTGGCACGCGCCCGCACCGTGGTGTGGGCCGTCAAGCCGCAGCAGTTCAAGGACGCAGCTGGCGCCTGCGCCGCGCTCACACAAGGCGCCCTGCACTTCAGCGTGATGGCCGGCCTGCGCACCGACGACATCGCCCGCCTGCTGGGCACGCCGCGCATCGTGCGCTCCATGCCCAACACCCCGGCCCTGGTTGGCCAGGGCATGACCGGCCTGTTCGCGCGCCCCGAGGTCTCCGCCGATGAGCGCGAGGCCGTGGCACAGATGGTCGCGCCCACCGGCCAGCTGCAGTGGGTGAGCCGCGAGGCCGACCTCGACGCCGTGACCGCGCTGTCCGGCTCGGGCCCGGCCTATGTGTTTTACTTCATCGAAGCCATGGTGCAGGCCGCGCAGGACATGGGCCTGAGCGCCAGCGAAGGCCGCCAGCTGGCCCTGGCCACCTTCGCCGGTGCCACGGCGCTGGCCGCGCAATCGAGCGACAGCCCGGCCGTGCTGCGCGAGCGCGTGACGTCCAAGGGCGGCACCACCCACGCGGCGCTCACGCACCTGGAGGACGCCGGCGTGAAAGCGACTTTCGTGGCGGCCATGCGCGCCGCAGAGAAGCGGGCCGGCGAACTGGGCGACGAGTTCGGGCGCTGAGATCGGGGGCCACCCTCCGGGCAAAGGACGTTCAGCGTTCACAGGCCGGCCACACGGGCCAGGCAAGATCGCACCTCCGACCACTGAAGCCATCGCCCATCGCCATGACCACCGGAGCCCGTTCGGCCGACGCACTCTTCCAGGCGGGCTTGAACAGCCTGAGCCGCCAAGCGTGGCCCCAAGCCGCGCAAGCCTTCGCGCAAACGCTGGCGGCCCAGCCCAGGCACATGCCGGCCTTGCTCACCGCTGGACAGCTGGCCCTGCAGATGGGCGATGCGGCGCTGGCTGCGTCCCTGCTGACGCGCTTGATCAAGCTCGCGCCCAGGCACACCGATGCCCTCAACGCCCGGGGGGCTGCGCAACTGGCCTTGCGCGAGCCCGCGCTGGCCCTGCTGAACTTCGACAAGGTGGCCGAGTTGCAGCCACAGGCCGACTTTGCCCACGCCAACCGCGGGCTGGCCTTGCTGGCCATGCACCGCCCGGCCGATGCCCTGGCCGCGTTCGACCAGGCCCTGGCCTTGCGCCCCGACAACGCCCTGAGCCACGGCAACCGAGGCAATGCCCTGAGCCGACTGCACCGCTGGGACGAGGCCATCGCAGCCTTCGAAGCCGCCCTCGCGCTGCAACCCGACCTGCACCTGGCGCGCTGGAACATCGGCATGACGCAGTTGCGCCTGGGGCAATGGCACAGTGGCTGGCAACACTCGGAAGCCCGCCTGGGCCTGTTCGCCGCGCAAGGCTGGCAAGCACCATCGGCGGCACCGCGCTGGACGGGCGAGGCGCCTTTGACGGGGCAACGCCTGTGGGTCCACAGCGAGCAAGGGCTGGGCGACACCCTGCAATTCGGCCGCTTCGTCCCGCTGCTGCAGGAGATGGGCGCGCAGGTGGTGCTCGAGGTTCAACCGCCGCTGCAGGGCCTGATCGCCGCCGCCCTGCCGAACACCGAGGTGGTGTCACGTGGCCAGCCCCTGCCGCCGCACGACCTGCAATGCCCCTTGATGAGCCTGCCGCTGGCCTTGCACACCGATGCATCCAGGCTGCCGCCCCCGCTGCACGTCCAGGCCGATGCGGCCCTGGTGAACCGTTGGCAAGCCAGGCTGGGGCCGCGCAGTCGGCCACGCGTGGGGGTGGTCTGGAGCGGCAACCCGCAGCAAAGCGACGACATCCACCGCAGCATCCCACTGGCCACGCTGCTGCCTGCGCTGCACCCTGGCGTCGAATGGATCAGCCTGCAACAGGAGGTGCGCCCCTGGGACGAGGCTGCCATGCGCTCCGGCCACTTGCGGCACTTCGGCCGCGAGCTCCAGAGCTTTGGCGACACCGCCGCGCTGTGCGCCCAGATGGACTTGGTCGTGTCGGTGTGCACCAGCGTGGCCCACCTGGCGGGCAGCATGGGCAAACCGTTGTGGCTGCTGGCGGCGCACACGGCCGACTGGCGCTGGCTCACGGAGCGCGAAGACAGCCCCTGGTACCCGAGTGCCCGGATCTTGCGCCAAACCCAAGCAGGTGACTGGTCAGGCGTGTTGCACCGGGTCAGCGCGGCGCTGGACGGCATGCGCTGAGCGCCGTCGCCAGACCGGGTCAGCCTTCACAGGCCCCCAGCAGCCGGCAGCGACGCCAACCCACGGTCGACCACCACGCCCAGCCACACCGTCAGCCCCAGCCAGTGGTTGAGGCGGAAGGCCTGGAAGCACGGCTCGCGCTCGCGGCCTCGGATGAGCCAGCCGTGCCACAGGGCCTGGGCCGCGGCCGCCCCCAGCGCGACCGACCACGGCCAACCCAGGTGCAGCAACTGGCCCGCTTGCCACCAGCAGGCCAGGCACAGGGCGTAAAAGCCCATCACCCCGGCCACGTCGAAGCGGCCCAAGGTGATGGCCGAGGTGCGCATGCCGATCTTGAGGTCGTCGTTGCGATCGACCATGGCGTACTCGGTGTCGTAAGCCAGCACCCAGGCCAGGTTGCCCGCCACCAACCACCACGCCACGGGCGGCACCTGGTCCTGCACGGCGGCAAAAGCCATCGGGATGCCGAAGCTGAAGGCCACGCCCAGCACCGCCTGCGGCATGGCAAAGAAGCGCTTGGTGAAGGGGTAGAGGATGGTCACGGCCAGCGCCCCCACCGACCACGCGATGGTCCGCACATTGGTGGTCAGCACCAGCGCGAAGGACAGCAGCGTGAGCACGCCACCCACGGCCAGGGCCTCCTTGACCGACAGGCGCCCGCTGGTGATGGGGCGTTGCGCGGTGCGCTGCACGTGGCGGTCGAAGTCGCGGTCGGCCACGTCGTTGACGGCACACCCAGCGCTGCGCATGAGGATGGTGCCCAGCGTGAACACCGCCAGCATGTGCACGCTGGGGATGCCGCCCGAAGCCAGCCACAGGGCCGCCAGCGTGGGCCACAGCAGCAAAAGCCAGCCCTGCGGCCGGCTCCAGCGGATGAGGTCGAGGTAGAGCTGGCCGCGTTCGCGCAGGCTCAAGGGGGTCATGGGAAGGCTCGTGCGGGTGTTCGTGCTCACAACGAGATTATCTCGGATCGACCCAACCGCCCCCCAGGGCCTTGTACACGCCGATGTGCGCCAACTGCCGCGACAGCTGCGCCGTGATGTGTGCCTGCTGCGCCGTGAAGAGGGCGCGCTGGGCGTCCAGCAGATCAAGCTGGCTGGCCACGCCGTTGTCGTAGCGCAGGGTGGACAGCTTCAGCCGCGCGGCCTCGGCCTGGGCCTGGGCCAGCTGGGCCTCGGCCTGATCGGCATAGGTGCGGCGCGCCACCAGGGCATCGGCCACCTCGCGGAAGGCGGACTGCACGGCTTTGTCGTACTGGGCGATGGCGATGTCGCGCTTGACCACGGCGCTGTCCACGCCCGCGGCGGTGCGCCCGGCATCGAAGATCGGCGCCAGCAAGCTGCCACCGAAGCTCCAGGCGAAGCGGCCATCGTCGAACAGGCCCGACAGCGAGTTGCTGGCCACGCCCGCGCTGCCCGTCAAGGCGATGCGCGGGAAGCGGGCGGCACGCGCGGCACCGATGTTGGCGTTGGCCGACACCAGCAACTGCTCGGCCTGGGCCACGTCGGGGCGTTGCAAGAGCACGTCCGACGACAAGCCCACGGGCAGCTCGCTCAGGCCCGGCCAGAGGCTGGCTTGCACGAACTGCGCGGGGTCTTTCAGGGCCAGGTCGGCCTGCGGCGGCAGCCACTCGGCCGGCACCGGCTTGCCCACCAGCAGGGCCAGGGCCTGCACGTCTTGTGCGACGGCGCGTTGGGCCTGGGCGCGGGCCACGCGGGCGGCTTCCACGGTGGACTGCGCGGAGCGCAAATCCAGCTCATTGAGCACGCCGTTGTCGAACTTCAGCTGCTGCAGCTTGAACGAATCCAGGCGCGTGGCGAGGGTCTGCTCGGCCAGGGCCAGCTGCCAGCGGTCGGCCCACAGCGTGTAGTAGGTCGTGGCGACCGATGCCACCAGGCTGATGTGCACCGAGCGGCGCGCCTCTTCCGAGGCCAGCACCTGCGCGGCAGCCGCATCGCTCAGGGCCTGCACACGGCCAAAGATGTCCAGCTCAAAGGCGGGAATGGCCAGGCCACCGGTGGCCGTGGTGCCCAGCCGGTAGGGCGAAGCGGTGGACGGCTGGCGGGTGCCGCTCAGGCTGGCGTTGACCGTGGGGAACAGGTCGGCGCGCTGGATCTGGTAGGCCGCGCGCAACTGCTCGATGTTGAGGATGGCCACGCGCAAATCGCGGTTGTTGGCCAGGGCCTCGCACACCAGCGATTGCAGGCGGGCGTCGGGGAAGTAGTTGCGCCAGGGCAGCTCGGCCACGGCAGGGGTGGACGCCGCCGAGGCAGAAGCTGCAGCAGCAGAAGCCGCAGAGGCCGCCTCCGCACCGGCCAGCGCCCGGGGCACGGCCAACTCAGGGCGTTGGTAGGTCGGGGTCAGCGAGCAGGCCTGCAGCATGAGCAGGGCTGCCAGCGTCACCGCGGTCATCGCTGGGCGCAGCATCGGGCGCGGGGTCTTCATCGTTTCGGCCATGGCCTCACTCCTTGCCTTCATGGGCGTGTGCCGTGTCTGCGGCCAGTGTCGTGGCTTCTGCGGCGGGCTTGGCCGGGAACCAGCGGCGGATCACCACGAAGAACACCGGCACGAAGAACACCGCCAGCACGGTGGCCGCGATCATGCCGCTCATCACGCCCGTGCCGATGGCGCGCTGGCTGGCCGAGCCGGCGCCGGTGGACACCACCAGGGGCAGCACGCCCAGGATGAAGGCCACAGAGGTCATGATGATCGGGCGGAAGCGCAGGTGGCAGGCCTGCAGCGTGGCCTCCAGCAGGCCCATGCCCTTGTCCTGCAGCTCGCGGGCGAACTCGATGATCAGGATGGCGTTCTTCGCCGACAGGCCGATGATGGTGATCAGGCCCACCTTGAAGAACACGTCGTTGGGCAGGTCGCGCATGTTCGCGCCGAGCAACGAGCCCAGCACACCCAGCGGCACCACCAGCATCACGGCAGCGGGGATCGACCAGCTCTCGTACAGCGCGGCCAGGCACAGGAACACGGCCAGCAGCGAGAACACCAGCAGCGTCGTGGCCTGCGAGCCCGAGAGCTGCTCTTCGCGCGACAACCCCGTCCACTCGATGCCAATGCCTTGCGGCAGCTTGGCGGCCAGCGCTTCCATCTCGGCGATCGCCTGGCCCGTGCTGAAGCCCGCGCCCGCGTCACCGGCAATGCGCATCGCCGGGTAGCCGTTGTAGCGCACCGCCTGCATCTGGCCCGTCACCCAGCGCGTCTTCACGAAGGCCGACAGCGGCACGCTCTGGCCCTGTGTGTTGGTCACGTTGAGCTGCAGGATCTGCTCAGGCTGCATGCGCGCCGGGGCATCGGCCTGCACCACCACGCGCTGGAGGCGAGACTGGTTGGGGAAGTCGTTGATGTAGCTGGAGCCCAAGGCCGTGGACAGCGTCGTGCTCAGCGCATCGAAGCTCACGCCCAAGGCATAGGCCTTCTCGCGGTCGATGTCCAGCTGCAGCTGGGGCGCATCTTCCAGGCCGTCCGGGCGCAGGCCCGACACGACCTTGCTTTGCGCGGCCATGCCCAGCAGCTGGTTGCGTGCGGCCAGCAAGGCGTCGTGACCCAGGCCGCCACGGTCCTGCAGGCGCAGCGAGAAGCCCGTGGCATTGCCCAGCTCGCGGATCGGCGGCGGGTTCAACGGATAGATGAAAGCATCGCGGATGCCCATCAGCGCGCCGAACGCCCGCTTGGCCAAGGCCTGCGCCGAATGGGCTTCGCCCTTGCGCTGGTCGAAGTCCTTGAGCGTCACGAAACCCAGGGCCGCGTTCTGGCCCGTGCCCGAGAAGCTGAAGCCCACCACACCGATGATGGACTGCACCTCGGGCTGCTTGAGGAAGTACTGCTCGACCTGGCCGATCACGGCCTCGGTGCGCGGCGCGGTGGCGCCCGGCGGCAGCTGCACGTTGACGATCAGGTTGCCCTGGTCCTCGTTCGGCAGGAAGGCCGAGGGCATGCGCACGTACAACCAGCCCACCGCCGCCACGATCAGCGCATACACGATGAACACCCGCCCCCCGCGGCGCACCAGCTTGGCCGCCAGGCCTTCGTAGCCGTGCGTCGTCGAGGTGAAGAAGCGGTTGAACCAGCCGAAGAAACCACCCTTCTCGTGGTGATCGTGCGGCACAGGCTTGAGCAGCGTGGCGCACAAGGCCGGCGTCAGCGACAGGGCCAGGAAGGCCGAGAACAGCATCGAGGCCACCATGGCCAGCGAGAACTGCCGGTAGATGTTGCCCACCGAGCCCGCGAAGAAGGCCATCGGGATGAACACCGACACCAGCACCACCGTGATGCCGATGATGGCGCCACTGATCTGCCCCATGGCCTTGCGCGTGGCCTCGCGGGGCGACAGCCCTTCCTGGACCATCAGGCGCTCGACGTTCTCCACCACCACGATGGCATCGTCCACCAGGATGCCGATGGCCAGCACCATGCCGAACATCGTCAGCACGTTGATGGAGAAGCCCGCCACCAGCATCACGCCGAAGGTGCCCAGCAAGGCCACCGGCACCACCAGCGTCGGGATCAGGGTGTAGCGGATGTTCTGCAGGAACAGGTACATCACCAGGAACACCAGCACCACGGCCTCCACCAGGGTCTCGACCACCTGGCTGATCGAGATCTCGATGAAGCCCGAGGTGTCGTAGGGGAAGGAGTAGTCCACGCCCTGCGGGAAGTACTTCTTGAGCTGCTCCATGCGGGCCTTGACCAGCTTGGCCGCCTCCAGCGCATTGCCGGTGGGCGAGAGCTGCACGCTCATGCCCAGCGCCGGCTTGCCGTTGAGGCGCGCGTAGGTGCCGTAGGTCTGGGCGCCCAGCTCCATGCGGGCCACGTCTTTCAGGCGCACGGTCGAGCCATCGGCCTTGGCACGCAGCACGACGTTGCCGAACTGCGAGGTGTTCTCCAGCTGGCCGTTGACGACCACGGTGGCCGTCATGGTCTGGTCGATGACGTTGGGGCGGTCGCCCAGGGCACCGGCCGGCACCAGGCCGTTCTGTGCCTTGATGGCGGCGTTGACGTCGCTCAGGCTCAGGCCATAGGACACCAGCTTGGCCGGGTCCACCCAGATGCGCATGGCGCGCTCGGTGCCGAACAGCGTGACCTGACCGATGCCGGCCACGCGCTGCAACTCGGGCAGCACGTTGCGCGAGGCGTAGTCGCCCAGGGCCACGGGGTCAAAGGCCGGGTTGGTGGACGACAGCATCACGAACAACAGCGTGTTGCTGCGCGACTTGTCCACCTTCACGCCCTGCTGCGTCACCGCCGAGGGCAGGCGCGGCGTGGCGCGGGCCAGGCGGTTTTGCACGTCCACCTGGGCCAGGTCGATGTTGGTGCCGGACTCGAAGGTCACGGTGATGCTGCCCGTGCCATTGGCCTGGCTGACCGACTCCATGTAGGCCATGCCTGGCGAGCCATTGAGCTCCTGCTCGATCACGCTGATGACGCTCTCGTCCAGCGTTTTGGCCGAGGCCCCGGGGTAGGTGGCACTGATGACGACCGAGGGCGGTGCCACGGTCGGGTACTGCGCGATGGGCAGCTTGGTGATGGCGACACCGCCAAACACCAGGATGAACAGCGCGATCACCCACGCGAAGATGGGCCGCTCGATGAAGAAACGTGACATGCGGGCTCCTTCAGCGGGACATCAGCGCGAAGCCGCGGCGGACGGGGCCGACGCGGAAGACGCCGCAGACGCTGCGGCCGGGGCGGTCATCGCCGTCACATCGGGCGCCTGCCAGGGCACGGCCTTCACCGGCGCCTTCGGGTTCATCATCTTCTGGAAGCCATCGACCATCACCTGCTCGCCGTCTTTCAGGCCACCCAGCACCACCCACTGGTTGCCGCGCGCACCACCGATCTTCACCGGGCGGGGCGAGACCATGCCATCGGCTGCCACCACCATGACGGTGTCGGCCTGCGCGGTGCGGGTCACGGCCTGCTGGGGCAGCAGGAAACCACCGTCCACCTGGGCCTGCTCCAGGCGCACGCGCACGTACATGCCCGGCAGCAAGAGGCCTTGCGGATTGGGCAGCTCGGCGCGCAGCGAAACCTGGCCCGAGGTGGTGTCCACCGTCAGGTCGGAAAACAGCAGCTTGCCCGGCAACGGGTACTCGCGGCCATCGTCCGTCACGATGCGGATGCTGGCGGCCTGCTCACCGGCCTTCTTCAGCGCGCCGCTGTTGAGCGCCTGGCGCAGCTTCATGACCTCGTTGGCCGACTGCGTGAAGTTGACGTACAGCGGGTTGACCTGCTGCACCACGGCCAGCTGCGTCACCTCGCCCTGCCCCACCAGCGCACCCTCGGTCACCAGCGCACGGCCGATGCGGCCAGCGATCGGCGAGCTCACGCTCGCATAACCGAGGTTGATGCGCGCCGTCTGCACGGCGGCCTTGGCCGACTGCACGTCGGCGTTGGCCTGGCGCTCGGCCACCTGGGCGTTGAGGAAATCTTGCGGGCTGATGGCCTTGGCGGCTTGCAAAGGCTCGTAGCGCTTGACCAGGGCCGAGGCCTGGGCCTGGTTGGCCTCGGCGCGCGCTTGCGTGGCCAGGGCGCTGTCCAGCGCGGCCTGGTAGGTGGCCGGGTCGATCTGGAAGAGGGCCTGGCCGGCCTTCACGTCGGCGCCTTCGGTGAACAGGCGGCGTTGCAGGATGCCGGCCACGCGGGCACGGACTTGCGCGGTGCGGAAGGCCTCCAGGCGGCCCGGCAGTTCGTTCATCACCGGCACGGACTGCAACTGCACCGTGACCACGCCCACCTGTGCCGGCGGCATGGCCGGCTTGGCTCCCGCAGGGGCCTGCGCGGTGGCATCACCGCCCTTGCCGCAGCCCGCCAGCACGGCCAGCGCCAAAACAGCACCTGCCAGCATCCCCAGATCGACACCCTGATTGCGACGCGCCATGTTCACCTCGTAAATACTTGCCTAGTCAATATTCTGCACGGGATGATAGCCAGCTTTCGAAAACACTTTGTTAAGTTTTGCGCAATGGCCTGCAGACTCTGCGGCTTTTTCAGCACAGAACACAGGGCGATGCCCGCCGTTCACCCCGTTTGTGAGCACAGCGCTGATCAGAAAGCAGCTGGCGGCACCTGGTCGCAACACGTGCGCAACACATGGGCACCACCGTGCGCGGTGCCTGCCGAGACGCCCGCCGGCGCTTCAAGCCGGCGCCACAGCCCCGTCGGAGGACTCGTCCAGGCCACGCTCGGCCTGCAGGTGGCCATCGTCGGCCCAACCGATCATGGTCAGGCCGTCCGGGCTGTACAGCAGCCGGTTGATGGTGGCGTTGCCGATGGTCCAGCTGCGCGGCACGCTCAGGTCCACGCCGTTGGCGGCGCGGTAGAAGCAATCGAGCACACCGCCATGGGCCACCAGCACCACGGTCTGGCCGGGGTGGCGTTGCGCCAGCCGGGTCAAGGCGCCCACGCAGCGCGCATGGAAATCTTTCAGCGTTTCGCCGCCTTGCGGGCCGTAGTCGGGGTCACGGCCGCGCCAACGCCGGGCCTGTTCGGGCCAGCGCGTGTTGATCTCGTCGTGGGTCAGGCCTTCGAGTTCACCGAAATGGCGCTCACGCAAGGCCACATCGAGCTGGACCGGCACGCCTGCCGCCTGGCCGATGGCCCGGGCCGTGTCGGCAGCGCGTTGCAAGTCCGAGCTGTAGATCGCGTCGATGCCCTCGGCGGCCACCGCCTCGCCCACCTGGCGCGCCTGCCAAAGCCCGGCGTCGTTCAGGGGAATGTCGGTGTGGCCCTGGATGCGGGACACGCGGTTCCAGGCGGTTTCACCGTGGCGCACGGCGATGAGGCGGGTGGCGGACTCGGACATGGGGCCATCATGCCTCAGCCATGCTGCAGTGCACAAGCCAGAAACCGGGTTCAAACGCCCCAGACGATCGGTTTGCCTTCGGCCTGGGCCTGCTCGATCAGGCGGATGAAGGGCGCGGCGCGCTGGCGCAGGCTGACGGGCTCGTCCTGGAAGGACAAGGTCGGCTTGGACGCGCCGTCTTCTTCGCCATCCGCCACGTCCGAGGCGCGCTCGGCACGGGCCGCCGCCTGGGCGTCGCGGGGGTCGTCGATGGCGCGCAGCACCGACAGGGCGTGTGCCATGTCGGCTGGCGCCAGGATGCCGGCGGCCTTGGCGGTTTTGCCAAGAAGCTGGAGCAAGGCCTCGGCGTGCTTGTCGAGCATGACGAGGTCGCCGGTGGCTTGGGATTTGAAGGTGACGGGCATGGTCACAGTTTAGGGCGTGAGGTCAGATCACACCAGTGCCGCCACTCTGCGTGCATGACATCCTCAAACGCCCTCGCGAACCCAGCCGAGTCCATCAAAGCGCTCGCAGCCATGCGGTCACGCAAGCCGTGCCTCAGGGCCCTCAAGGCCTGGACATCGCTGCTCAGGGCAAGGCATGCCTCTACCCAGGCATCCTCGCTCTGCAAGGCCAGATGGCCCAGTCCAACAGCTGGCAACAGCGTCAGGCTCTGGCGAGACACAGCCGAATCCCCGTACCGACTCACCACCGGCACCCCCATCCAGAGCGCTTCGCACGTGGTCGTCACACCTTGGTACGGCCAAGTATCCAGTGCGATGTCTACCTGTCCATAGGTGTCAAGATGGTGCCGGTCTTCGGGCACATGGGACAACAGTGTCAAGCGCTCCGCTGCCACACCATGCGCTGCGAAGGTGCTCGTCAGCCGGTCTCGCACAGAAGCATCGGCCAAGGGGCGTGCCTTGAGTAACAGCCGCGATGAAGGCAGTCGTGCCAGCAAGCGACTCCATTGCGCCACGCAAGCTGCGCTGATTTTCTGGATGGCATTGAAGGAGCCGAAGGTGATGTGGGAACGGGTCAAAGCGGGAGGATCAACCACATCTGGAGCGACTGCATCCGGTCTGTAGGTCACGTAAGGTCTGTCCATGCGCACCATGCGCTCGGTGTGCTGGACGTCGTGCTCGGGTGGATTGACCGCAGCATCACTGAGGCGGATGTCCATGGACGGTAAACCAGTCGTGCTCAAGTAGCCCAACCAAGCCATCTGGACAGGTGCGCAGCGCAGCGCCAGGGCATCCAGGCGACTCCCTTCCGTGTGGCCCGAGAGGTCGATCAAGATGTCAATGCTGTCAGCCCGAATGGCCTGGCGCAGCCCAGCTGCATCCAGATGCGCGACATCCCGCCAGTCGGGCACCAACGACTGCAACCGCTGGCTGACGATGTCCTTTTGTCTGGATGCCGAATATGCGATCGGTTGTATGCGTGCTCGATCCAACCCCGCCCACAAGGGCTCCAGAAAATAGGCGCAGGAATGTCGCCTCAGATCAGCGGACACGAAGCCCACGCGCAAGAGTGGTTTGTCCAAGGGCTGTTGCGGCAACCACAGGGCGTCCTGGCGCGGCAAGAAAGACCGCATCGTTTGCTCGGTGATCAGGCGCTGGCGAACACCATCGAACGTGTCAAGGTATTGGGCCGTGGCGCAGACCCCTTGTGCCGTGAGGAATCGCTCAGGCATGACACTCAGCCCTTGCTTGCGCCATGCCAGACATGCCGCCATGTCGCCCATCGTCGCAGCCACGGCTGCCCTCAACTCCAGAACAGTGGCCTCCTCCATGGGGTGCTTGGCGAGCAAAGCCAGTTGCTCAATGGGCGCCAGCGCCTCGGCAACAGACCCCATCTCAAGCTGCAAGGCTGTGCGCAGGTAAAGGCATTCGATCGCCAACACATCCTTGGGGTCACGGGCAAGCGCCAGCTGAACTGCCTGCATCGCCTCATCCAATCGCCCCATCGTGCGCAGCGCCACCGCTCGGCCGTGGTGTGCCTGAGCCAATCCTGGCGCCCTCTGAACCGCCTCGCCATGCGCCGCCAAGGCAGCCTCGGTATCTCCCAAATGCCAAGTGACCTCGCCCAGCGACACCCAGTCAGCAGCATCTCGGGCATCCTGGCTGAGCGCGGTCTCCCAGGCCTCACGTGCTGACTGCCACTGTCGATGACCCTGATAGAGCTTCGCCAACAAGCGCCAGCCACGGGTCAATTGCGGCGCCTGGGCCAAGGCGCGCCGCACAAGGTCATGGGTCGCGTCCAACTGCCCCGCGCGTTGGGCCAAATGAGCCAACTCCAGAGATGCCAACGCATGCTCGGGCACCAGCGCCAGTACAGCCAAATAAGCCGTCCTGGCCCCTTCGAAATCACCCTGCTGCTGACGCACATTGCCAAGATTGTGGTGAACGTCCGCACGCTCAGGCGCCAATTGCGCGGCACGCAGATAGACATCTTCAGCTTGCGACAGCTGTCCAGCGTCCTTGTGCGCGAGGGCCAGTGCGATGTGCACATCGACCTGCTGTGGATGCATGCTCAGCGCCTGCCGGCAGACCTCCACCGCTCGCTCAGCTTGCCCTGTTTGACGCAGGCAGCGCGACAACATCACCACCGCCATGGTACTGGCGCCAAGCGCCTTGTCCCCCACTTCAGCCGCCTGCTGCGCCCACACCAGGGCATCTTCTGGCCGCCCCCATCCGAGGTGCGCCTGCGCCAGGGCCAGGCAGGCTTGCATGCGGGCATCGGGTTGTTGGGTCAACCACGTCATCAATGCCAACCCCTGCTGAGCGTCGCCTCGCTGTAACAGAGACAAGGCAAGCTGAAGTTGCTGGGGCCACAGCGTGGCGCTTGCACCAGGCGCGCCCTTGCCTGCTGCCCCTTTCGGCGCTCTTGCTGCACTCTGCCCTGTCTCTTGCCGCTTGCTCATTTTGCAAGCGTACCCAAGGTCGAAGTCGCTTTTCTGACACCCACCACTTTGCCCGTCCGCTCCAACATGTCCGGTTTGCCTCACAAAATCATCTTCGCGGGTTGCGCGCGTGACTGCGCTCCCCACCTCGCATCGGTGTTTGCCAATTTGAAAGGATTGGCGTCAATGTCTGCCGCCAGCGCTTTCGTGTTCATCGAAAACGATTCTCGGGACCACACGGTACAGCTGCTGGAAAAATTCTGCGCAGAACACCCACTGTCTCGACTGATTCGACTAGACGGCATCGGTGCGGCCATTCCCGCGCGCACCGTGCGTCTGGCCATGGCGCGCAACACCATCGTTTCGGCACTGCGTCAGTGGCATGACATCCGCGACTTCGACACACTTGTGATGCTTGATTTGGACGCCATCAACACGCGGCCCTGGCCCATGCACGTGGTTTGCGACGCAGTTGCATCCGTACATGGCGAAGACGATTTGGTCGGCGTCTTCGCCAACCAACTCCATTCGCATTACGACCTTTGGGCACTGCGGGAGCCAACACTTTGCCCCGGTGACATCTGGGAAGATGCTTTCGACTTGACCCAGATCGAGCAACTCGACGATCAAGCCGCATTCGAACGGGCCGTGCTGCCCAGGGTGCTGTGCTTGCCGCCAGATGGCCCCGCACTGCCCGTGCACTCAGCCTTTGGTGGGCTGGGCATTTACCGACTGGACGCTGTGCGCAACAACCCACTGCCCTATTGCGGGGAAACCGCCAAAATCGTGTCGCAAGTCAATCCGTGGCGCGTGATGCGCTGGCAACGTTGCGAGCACGTCAACTTCCATGCAGGGCTGCGCCTTGCGGGTGGACGGCTCGTGATCCGACCAGACCTGATCAACGCGGACGGGGGCAACATCAGCCTCACCCCATCCGCATTCCGCACACTGTCGTTCTGACGCTCAACGACTTCAAGGTTTCGGCACTGTGGCCGCGCTTGCGGCTTCGGTCACGCCTGCCTTGGTCCGTGCATTGGCAATGCGCCGGCCGTATTCGGACTTCAGATTCTCCAGGCGCACACGCGACGTCTGGATGAAAGGCTCACGCTCGGAGAGCAAGGCACCAATGCCTTTGTCCTCGTAACGGGTGAGCAACTCTTCACCGACTTGCACCAACTCGTTGTTGTGAGCACTGCACTGGTTCAATTGCTCGCTCAACTGCTCACGCCGCGCGCGCAACTGCGTCTCTGTGGCCAAGGCACTTTCCTGAACCTTGCGCGAGGAAATCTGCAAAGCCTTGAACTGCTCGGTCGTGGCCACCAACTCGGCGGCAATGCGGCCGTTTTCCGCCTTTTGGGCATCCAGTTCTTGGGTCAGTGCAGCCGCACGGCGGGATGCCATGCTGGCATTCGCACGCTCTCGCTTCAAATCAGACTCCTGGGCCTTGATGCCTTCTTCTGCCTTGGCACGCGCCTGATCAGCCTGATTCTGAGCCTCCTGAGCAGCTTGCTGTTGTTGTTGCACTTGGCGCAGCTGCAAACGCAAACGTTTCAGCTGCTCAGCGTCCTTGTCAGACTGGGCGAACGCCACCGAAGCGGACACAGCCAGCGACAGCGCGATCACGCCACGCAGGAGTAGGGACGTGGGTTGGTCAGAAGCGAACATTCAAATCCACCTGCAACGAGTTGGTCTGGAATCGGGCGTTCGGGAAGCTCTTGTTCAAGGTGGTGTCAATGTTCTCTGCCGCCAGGTAGCGGATGCCGAACGAGGTGTTGCGGTAAAGGCCGTAATTCACGCCCAGCGTGTAGCCACGCAGGTTGGTGCCACCCAGGCCGAGGTCGCTGTCAGTGAACGCATCAAGGACAGCATCCGAGCCCACATGGCGATACGTCAACTGAGCCTGCCAATCGCCAGGCTCGCGCACCTCAAAGTCGCCCACACCCAGCTTGAACTGGTAGCCCTCGCGGCGACCACCCGGATTGAGGCCAGCGTAAGCCGCGTCCGTGGCGCGCTTGCGGAAGTCGTTTTCGTCAAAGGCCATGTTGCGGGCGTATTCGGCCGACAGCATCACGTTGAACGGACTGAAGTGCGAGAACGCGGCCGACGCGGTCAGCACCAGGGGGCGAAACTTGTAGGCCAGGCCCCAGACAGGGGTCAGTGCGCTGTCTGTGTAGCCTGAAATCGGGTTGGTTTCGAAGACCGTGTTGCCCTTCTGGCGCAGGCCAACCGGATACTCGTACTGACCGTAGGTGGCACCAATCACTGGCACGAGTTGGCCGTTGGCATTGGTACCTTCAACAAAACCAGTGTCGCTTCGCCCCTCAATGTTGCGGTAGTCGTACAAGGCCACACCGAACTTCAAGCGGGTGCGGCTGTCCAGGTCCCATCCAGAACCCAACTGGGCACCGACCAGGTGGCGAGACCCACGACGCGGCGTGCCGTTTTCGCGCATGGGGAAGTAGCCCATGGTCAGGAAGGGCGTCACGCCCTCACCAGCCTCTGGGTAACGGAAGGTCGTGGCCACGCCTTCGAAGTTGAGGTTCTCGCTCCACGTCATCTCGGTGCTGAACCAAGGGTTGGGAATGCGACCGGCCTGCACCGTCACCCATTCCGCCGGGTCCAGTCGCAGGAAGGCGCGGTCGATGAAGAGGTCGTACTTGTTGAAGTTCTGCCCCAGGGTCTGGTTGGTGGACACCCGGTCGGTGGCATTGCCGGTGGCCAAGCGCAGACCGAAGCCCACCTCGTCGGTCACTTTGGCAGTCAGCCCGAGGCGCATGCGTATGCGCTCTCGCCCGCGGTCGTCTGTTGTAGACGCTGTTGGAATCGAAGTATCTGCTGCATTGACCAAAAAACTCGCGAAGTCAGGTGCGCGAGTCAGGCCGTTGTTATCGCCTTCTTCAGCACTCAGATAAGTCTGCGACGATGTGTTGTTCCCGCTGAAGTTGTCACGCTGGTAACGGAAGCGGAAATCGCCATCGATCTTGATGCGGTCGGTCCAGGCCGATGCCGCATTGGGCACGCCCCAGCGCTCGTCACGGGCCTGCGCCAGGATTTCTTCCTTGATTTCGTTGCGCAGTTGCTGACGCATGCCTTCGGGCACGTAAGGCACGCGCAGCACAGGCTTGCCATCGGCCGTGACCGTCGGCTTGGCCGCCTGAACGTCGGGGCGGGCAAGCTGCTGGGCCGCAGCTTTTTCCTGAGCAGAACGGACCAGGGCATCGGCTTTGTCCCGCGAGAGGACACCCGATTCCACAAGGGCATCGATCAGGTTGCGGGTGGTCTGGCGCAGGGACTCCAGGGATTCACGCTCATCGGCACGCGCGGGGGTCGTGCACAGGATGGCCAGCGTCAGGGCCGACAGGACAGGCCATTGGGTGGTCAGGATGGATTTCATGGTCAAGTCTCGAAGGTCATCCGATCATGCGGTTGGTCAGCTTCAGGCTGATGGGCTGCGGCAGACTGGCCGGAGGGGGATTGCGGAAGCCTGGG